>Ga0265295_1006140_pt1 | contig 14708 bp, 15 predicted proteins | sample Munlansysbiofilm_FD_192503 | JGI IMG/M metagenome (GOLD analysis project Ga0265295, IMG submission 192503) | Leachate microbial communities from a municipal landfill in Southern Ontario, Canada - Methane capture system biofilm | ecosystem: Engineered > Solid waste > Landfill > Unclassified ... | reverse complement strand
CCCAGAAGAAACACGGGAACATCCCCCTGTGATGCGGTATCTTGTCGGTCTCGCCGTGATTGTCGCCATCGTGGTGATATGCACGGCCACCAAGCGCAAGGGAAATACCGCTCCGTGCGAAACCATCGGAACGGGTGCTTCCCCTGATGATCCTTGGCTATGTTCGCGTGCGCCGGATGTCGGGGATGATACCCAGCTGTTGCCAGAGGACGATGCTGATGAGATGCTGTTGCCTTGGAAGGAGAGTCGGCCATGGATACAATGAAGAGCATACGGTTCGGCATGCCTACGCCGATGGAGTGCAAGAGTCACGATGCATTGTTGGCGTTCTGTGTCGAGACCGGATTCGATTTCATCGAGCTGAACACCAACTTTCCCCTCTACACCCGGGAAGCCATGATCTCCCGTCGTCTCTTGTCGCGATTGGCAGCTGAGGGAATCGGCTACTCGATCCACCTTCCTGAAGTCCTGGATCTCGGTTCGCTGCAATCCGAGTTCCGTGATGCGGCTCTTTCGATGATCGCTTCATTGGTTTCGGAGGTGGAGGAGGGAACCCGCTTCGTCTGCCACATGAACAGCGGCATCAAGGTATCGTTGCCACAAGGAGGAGTGCACATCTACGAACGGTATGAGCATGAGTATCTCGATTCCCTGGAGGCGATATTCGGTGCCTTGGACATGGTCCTTGCTGACAGCGGCTGCAAGCTTTGCATGGAAAACCTGGGGAACTTCAATCTTCCGTTCATCCAAAAGGGATTGCAGATGCTCCTTTCCTCGGAACATATCGGGCTCACATGGGACTTCGGTCACGATACGACGGCAAAGCTCGTCGACTCGCCGTTCTTCGAGCAGCACTCGGGCAAGGTGTTCGAAATTCATCTGCACGACTCGAAAGACGGTTCCGATCATCGTGCCCTGTACACCGGTAACACGAACATCGACAAGGCGCTCACCTTGGCACGTGGTCAGGACATCCCCGTGGTCGTCGAGGTGAAAACCTTGGATGGATTACGCTCCAGTTACAGGTCTTTGCAGGAACGCGGATTCATTCGATCCTGAGCTATTTTGACTTTGCCTGCTTCTTCTCTTCCGCTTCCTGGGCCTCGAGGTTCTTCATCAATCCCTTGAAGCTGTTCAGGATGTGGTCGCGCATCACCTGTTCGGCCTTGTCCGGATCTCCGCTGCGCAAAGAATCGATGATCAAGGTATGGCGTTGTGCGATGCCGATGTGGTCCATGCTCGTCAAGGTTCCGCTGGTGTGGGACCAGGAGGCGAAACGCAGATTCCTCGATAGACGTGCGATCAGTTTGTTTCCTGATGCCTTGATGATCGTATCATGGAACTGATTGTTGTATGAGGTCCGGTTGACGATATCTCCGCTCTTCGCCGCCTCAAGCATGTACCCGAGGACCTCTTCCAGCTTCTTGATCTCCTCTTCCGTGATGCGCTCGGCAGCCAGGCGGGCAGCCAGGGACTCAAGCGCAGCCCGAACGAGGAAGACTTCGCTGAGGTCATCCGTGGTGAAGGACCGGACCGTAATGCCTTTGTAGGGCTCGAAATCGAGCAGTTCCATCTCCACCAAGCTTTTGATAGCCTCGCGGACGGGCGCCTGACTCACATTGAATTCCCTCGCGATGGCGCTCTCCACCAAGCGGTCTCCCGCCTTGTATTTCTTATGGAGCAAGTCCTCCATCAACTGTTCCTTGATTTGTTCACTCAAGACTTTCTTAATAAACCCAGGCCTGCTGCTTCCAACTTTTGTCATTTTCGATTCCTATGATTATCACTAGACTTCTTATGTTGCAGTAATAGATTACTGTACCGAAATTGTCATGTCAACAAGATATTTTACATGCTCGATAATAGATTTTCTATTAATTATCTTGTATTTTCGAGAGTTCTCCCTATATAATAGCATATCATGACCGACAGTGTGCTTGCATCATCGGAAAAGTTATCCGATTATTCCAGCCGATTGCAGCGGGATGTTTTTACAGTGGGTCGGTTTCCTAGCTACCAAACCAGGTTGCAGCGCACCTGATAACAACCAGAGGGAAGAAGCCCTCGCAGGAGGACTGAATGGAACAGATTTCCAAGAATGTATTCGTAGAGACCAAGGTGCGGGGCTGCAATCCCGCTTTCGTGATCACCAGCGATGGTGTCGTGGTGATCGATACGCCTCAGTTGCCCACCAGGGCTGTCGAGATGTATCAGTTGGCCAAGTCTTATGGGCCGATCAGGTATCTCATCAATACCGAGCAGCACGTCGACCACATCTTCGGCAACTATTATTTCGATGAGGTCGAGCACATCATCAGCCACCGGGCGACGTTCGACAACTTCATGACCGTCTATCCGCAGATCAACCCGTACCTCTATGCAAAGGAGGCGATCCCCACCGATGATCCGGAAGGCGCGTCGATCTTCCCCGATGAGAAGACCTATTTTTCCAAACCCAACAAGCCGGACATCATCATCGACGGTGACATGGAGTTCAAGGTGGGAGACCACACGTTCCAGCTTCTGTGGACCCCCGGTCACACTCCGGGCCAGCTGGCCGTAGTCGTTCCCGAGGAGCGCATGATGTTCGTCGGCGATACGATTTTCAACGGGTGCCAGACATGGCTCTACACGTCGAACGTCGAGCAGTGGATCCGTTCCCTCGATCGTCTGCTTGAGGTGGATGTCGATATCGTCATTCCCGGACACGGACCGGTGTGCACCAAGCAGGAACTCTATGTCCAGCGTGCATTCTTGCTCGAGTGGGTCACCCAGATCGCCGTGGCGGTAGGGAAGGGCTGGTCCAAGGAAGAGTGTCTCGCGAAGCTTGGGTTCGCCGACCGTTTCCCCGTGGACATCGGTCAGGAATACATGCTCAATGACGTGACCGTGAACAACATCAACGCCCTGTATGACCAGCTGACCGTGAAGATGCCGGTCATGCCGAGAAAGAAGTGAGGTTGCGAGGATGGAACAGACATTGAGACAGTATACCGATCTCTTCTCCCTGAAGGGAAAGAAAGCCCTCGTCGCCGGTGGTGCCGGAGGCATCGGGACGGCGATCAGCGAAGCCCTGTGTGCTGCAGGCGCTACCGTCTACCTGAGCGCACGCGACATGGCCAAGGCGGAGAAGGCTGCCCAGGAGATTCGCAAGAAGGGTGGGGATGCGCATGCCGCAGTACTTGCTGTCGATGAGATTCCTGTCATGCAGGAGCAGGTGGCTGCCATCTGCAGGCAAGCGGACGGCATCGACATTGTCGTAAATAGTGTCGGCATGCACGTCGAGACCGCCGCCGAGGAGTACAAGGAAGCCGATTGGGACAAAGTCATCGACGTGAATCTCAAGGCGGCATTCTATCTCTCCCAGGCGATAGCGAAGGATCAGTTGGCTCGCAAAATCAAGGGCAAGCACATCCATATCTCGTCGGTGAGAAGCATTCTCGCCCTCAGGCGGGGATACATCAGCTACTGTGCCAGCCGCGGCGGGATGAACATGATGATCAAGCAACTTGCCACCGAGTGGGGCAAGTATGGGATCACCGTCAACGGGATCGGCCCGACGTTCACCCGCACTTCGCTGGTAGCCGAGTACCTCGAGGATCCTGCATTCTACGAACCGTTGGTCGCCCGCATTCCCCTCGGACGGGTGTGCGAGCCTTCCGATGTCGCGGCATTGGCGATGTACCTTGCCAGTCCCGCCAGTGATTTCGTCACCGGTCAGATCGTGTTCGTGGACGGGGGGATCACCGCCTGTCAATGATATGGGATGTTTCGACCGGAAGTCCCCTTTTCCCTCGCGGGTAAGGGGATTTTCCATATTTGCGTGTTTTTTCGATACTTTTTTCTTGACAAGTGGAAACACATCGACAATGATGTACTTATAGATTATCGAGAATGGATAATAGATTTTACAATGCCTTGGAATGTGCTTGGCACAATCATTCTGCTTGGGCAGGAAGGAGGGTGCTTGGGGGAGAGGATGCACTGGTTTGCCCGTGTGGGCAACGCAGGGCTGGCATGTGCGGATGCACCTGCCAGGAATATTGAGAACAAGACGGAATCGGACCGCCTGCCGGACGACCGTCATGATCACGGAATTCGTGTGAGATAGAAAAGGAGTTTTGTATGGCAAAAAAGAACACCATCCCGTTTTGGCTCGCGGTTGCAATCACTGCTATCGTTTTCCTTCCCTTGACCATGTTCTTGGGCAAGTACAACATCCCGTTGTGGGTATCGTTCATCGTGTGGGCAGAGTTCTTCGCATTCGGCGCCAATGTCAAGGACGCCGGCAAGCTGATCCTTCCTGCGTTCCCCGCCGGAGCGATCATCTGCGGTCTCGGCTGGTCACTCTCATTCGCACTGCAACCGATACTCCCCGCAACCGGTGGTCTCTGGGCATACTGGATCGGCTTCGGTCTCTTCGTGGCGATCCTCGTGAAGATCATGGACTTCGTCCCTGTCTTCCAGAAGGGTTCGTTGGCCTACTTCAACGGCATGACCATGTGTATCGCAGTCCTGTTCACCGGTTCGTTCCCCCCGCTCACCGAGAGTGCCGTGCTCTCTCCGCTGGTAGCGGCTCTCTGGACGATCATCGCCGGTCTGTTCGGTCTTTTCCTCGGCTGGTTCAACATGGCCATCACGTTCCCGCGCGAGGCATGACAAGAACTGTACCGAGTTAAATTCTTTATACTTGACAACAGTGCCGAGCTACTATAGGATTGAGAGGAGATTATCGATAATCGATAGTCTCCTCTTCAGTTTTCCAGGAGGCTGCCATGAAAATCATTCACGAAACCGACGTCGTCGAGACAGCCGTTCCGGGTCGTTTCTTGCGCTGGATAGCCAAGGATGGAGTCGGTCTCGACCCCGAGTTCTGTTCCTGTTGCGTCATGCGTGTCGAACCGGGCAGCACGGTCTCCCCGGCACACTGCCATCCGGACGGTGAGGAGCTCATCTACATCATCGAAGGGGAAGGAAAGGTCTACGTCGACGGCATCATCAAGCCGATGCGTGCAGGAACCGCTGTGCTCTTCGAGAGAGGTTCCAAGCATATGGTGCGCAACAGCGGCAAGGAACCGATGAAAGTCATCTGCTTCTTCGCGCCGAAGACCAGCCTGGAACAATATGAGTTCCACCCCGAAATCAATTTTGATGATGGAGTAGAGCAATGCTGAAGAACAATCCGTTGAAAGACTTCTTTCTCGAGCCCGACATGATCAGGACGATCGGGCATGACTTGCAGCGTCCCGAGTGCATCCTCGCCGAGCGTGACGGGAGCCTGTGGTCCGCGGATGCCCGCGGAGGTGTCGTGCATATCCAGCCAGATGGTTCTCAGCAGATCATCACCCAGAAGCATGCGGCCGGATTCGAACACGCGGACGACAAGGTGAACCGTTTCTTCCAAGGGACCCTTCCCAACGGTCTCGCGTTCGCCCGTAACGGAGACATCCTGATCAGCAACTTCGGTACCGATTGCCTCGAGGTGATGAAGCGTACCGGTGAGACGAAGGTCCTGATGGACAATGTGGATGGCAAGAAAATCGGCAAGGTGAATTTCGTCCTCCGTGATTCGAAGGACCGCTTGTGGATCACCGTGACCACCCGGCTCACCAGTTGGCTCGAGGCGCTCGTGCCCGACTTGGATGACGGATACATCATCCGTTATGACGAACGAGGAGCACACATTGTCGCCGAAGGGTTGCATTTCACCAATGAGGTGCGTTTCGACGCCAAGGAAGAGTTCCTGTATGCAGTCGAGACCACCGGCGGCAAGATCCTCCGGTTCCGGGTCGATGCGAACGGAGACCTGCATGATCGTGAGGTCTTCGGACCTGAGAGTCTCGGGCCGGGAGCATATCCCGACGGGATCGCGTTCGACTCATACGGGAACCTCTGGGGAACCATGGTCTATTCCGACAAGTTGTTCGCCCTTACTCCCGACGGAGAGCTCAAGATCCTTCTGGACGAGGGTGATCATGACAAGGTGAAACAGCTCGACGATGCGTTCTTCGCGAAGCGGGTAACGAACGAGATACTATTTCAGACAGGACGGGGCATCGCTCCGTGGATGGCAAGCGTGACCTTCGGGGGACCCGATCTCTCGACGATCTACATCGGTTGCCTTCGCGGCACGAATATCCCCTATTTCAAAGCCCCGGTGGCGGGACTTCCCATGGTCCACTGGAACGATCGTCATGAACACACTACGTGGAGGTAGCAAATTGGGCACACAGGATATGATGCATGCGGTGCGATTGAACGCACCTGAACAGTTGGAGTATTGCTCCATTCCGGTTCCGGTACCGGGGGACATGGAGGTCGTCTGCAGGGTCGAGTCGGTGGCGATATGCGGGACGGATCCCCATATCATCCATGGGGAATTCCCCAACTTCTGGCCGAAGGCTTTTCCATTGATTCCCGGACATGAGTGGGCCGGAGTGGTGGAGACCGTCGGTGAGAGCGCTGCTGCGCTCGGATGGAAGAAGGGAGATCGTGTCTGCGGCATCAGCCATGTCGGATGCGGCCACTGTGCCATGTGCATGCAGGGACGCTACACCCTCTGTGACAACTACGGACACGAGGAGTTCGGCCATCGTCAGTACGGTCACTACAGCCAGGGTGCATATGCCGAGTACATGCGTTCCAACGTCAAGGCGATCGCCAGGATTCCCGAGGATATGGATTTCAACGTCGCCTCCTGCATGGATCCGCTGAGCATCGCGCTGCACATGGTGATGCGCAGCCGCATCCAGCCGGGTGATGATGTGCTCATCAACGGTTCCGGCGGTCAAGGTCTCATGGCGATCCTCTGCGCCCGTTCGCTCGGCGCAGGGAAGATCATGGTCAGCGGCAGCGGGTTCCGTCTCGAAGTCGCTCAGCAGTTCGGGGCGATCCCCATCAATTATCGTGATGAGGATGTGGTTGCCAAGGTGAAGGAGTTGACTGGCGGAAAGGGTGCGAAGCGCGTCATCGAATGCGCAGGGACCGCGGTAGGCATCCGTCAGGCGATCGATTCGGTTGCCAAGGGTGGTGTCGTCTCGATGGTGAGCCTTCCCGGTGGCGATATCCCGGTGCCGATCCGGCGGATCGTGCTCGAGGAGATTGAGCTGATCGGCAACCGTGCCAACCCCAATACCTTGGAGAAGGCCATCTCGCTCGCAGCACAGTATCCTGCAGAGATGCAACGGCTGATCACCCATGAATTCCCGCTCAGCGAGTACGTGAAGGCGTTTGACATCTTCAACGGACGCAAGGACAATTCGTTGAAGGTCATCATGAAGCCCCAGCTGTGATCGCAGCTACGATATAATGATTTCGAAAACATAAGGAGAAAACCATGAACCATTTCACTTCCGAATTCCGATGTGCGGATGCAGCTATCAGGGTGGACGTCATTGGCGGTCCCAAGCGGACTGCAGTCACCGAAGACTCCACGTTCCTCAACTATCGCCTTGCAGCGGTTACCGTACACGCAGAGCCCTCCAAGGGCCGCGCGGACATCATCTGGAATTATGAGCGCCCCAAGAAGGCCATCAATTACATCGGCCGCCAGCTGATCCTCGATGGATTCTGGGAAGAGGGCGAGATCAACAAGATCCTCGTCAGCATGCTCGCGATGGAACTCAATCACGTCGGCCTCTATCCGTTCCACTCCTCCATGGTCGTCTACAAGGGCAAGGGCATCCTCCTGCTCGGTGGTGAGAACAACCATGGAAAGAGCATGAGCCAGCTCGAAGGCTGCCGCCGCGGCGCACTGATGTTCTCCACCGAGACCACAGTGGTGAACGAGGACCACTTTGCGATCCTCGGTTCGAAGAACGTCTATATCAAGCACCGCGCGAAGGGAACCGAGCGCAGCGACCTGCCCGATCAGGACGAAGGCGTGGCAAAATTCTTCGACAAGGAGCCGACCTACGAATCCTACAACGAACCCATCAAGATCAGCCTGATCGTCCAGCCGAGCATCGACGGCCACTTCGACACCAAGGTGCTTCCGATGGGCCAGTTCGAGAAAGCCTATCAGGGCCACCACTCCATGATGAACTTCATGGGCCTGAACCAGCTGCTCAGCGGAGAGGATGGCTTGGTCATGCCGATCATCGACAATGATGCGCTTCGCCAGAAGAGGGGAGCTTTCCTCGCTGACTTGGTCCGCGATATTCCTTGCTACCTTGCTCGTGCGAAGACCCCGCAGATCATTTTCGACGAGATCGACAAGATTCTCGAAAAGATGTAAGCAACGGACTGCCGCACCCTGATTGCGTATGCGGCTGCCCTTTCTGAGACGGTCTCGCCTTGTGCGAGGCCGTTTCGCTATGATGGGGTAGCATTCCCACGTTTTTGCCTGTTCGCGTCCGAGTATCCGCTGCATATCCCCACGGATCCGCCTGGTGCGTGAGGTTGGGGAAAATGCCGGGCCAGGGATAAAAAACATTGACGGTATGGTGATACTAAACTATAATCGAAAATCGAGAGTAGGTGGTCGCAATGTGCGCCTGCCATGATCACCACGAAACGATTACGGATGAGCAGGACCGATGGAACCATCGGGGGAGAGCGGGTGTGAGATTTGCAATATTGTCAGATATCCATGAGAACTATCACAACCTGTACCTCTGCATCGAGGACATGCGAAAGCAGGAGATCGACCAAGTGTTGTTCCTCGGCGATTTCATGAACGCCGGGATCGCACGGATGCTCGCTACCGCAGGATTTCCCGTATTCGCCATCTATGGGAACAACGATGGCGACAAGCTGGCCATCTACCGGGAATCGGTCAAGCGTGACAGTACCATGCAAGTCCACCCACGGACCTATGCGGAGTTTTCGCGTGACGGATATCGCTTTTTCCTGACCCACCACGACGACCTCGTGGAGACTGCCGTCTCCTCGGGCCGCTACGATGCGGTATGCTTCGGCCATACGCATCGCAGGTCCGTTGAGGAGCGCAACGGGTGCATCGTGGTGAATCCGGGAGAGCTGTCGGCCCATAAGTATGGGATGCCGACCTATGCAATATTGGATTCAATGCAGAAACATTGTATACTGGTTGAACTGGAAGGGGGTGTGACCGTCAGGACCGAAGCGGTCGCACTGCAGTACCATAAGTTGGGCTTCGATGAGCATTTCGGATTCACCAAGCCCAGGGAAGGGAGCACAGGAGCATAACATGAGCGAATATACTGTGATCGGGAAACCTGCATTGCGCAAGGATTCCCATGACAAGGTTACCGGGAGCGCGCAGTTCTGTGCGGACATCACCCTCACGGGTATGTTGCACGGCGCTGTGTTGCGCAGCAAGGTCCCCCATGGCATCATCAAGTCGATCGATGTCTCGGCAGCGAAGGAAGCGGAAGGTGTGCGGGCGGTCGTGACCGGTGAGGAAGTTCCCTACCGTCTCGGTCGCTCGATCATGGACCAGACATTCCTCGCGATCGACAAGGTGCGCCATGAAGGCGAACCGATCGCATTGGTCGCCGCGGATACGCTCGAGCAAGCCTATGCCGCAGTACGGATGATCAAGGTCGATATCGAGCCACTGCCCGCGGTGAACGATGTGCTCGAGGCGATGAAGCCTGAGAGCGCGCTGGTGCACGACAGGCTGGAGGATTACTGGCATGTCGACACCATCCGTCCGGTCAACGGGACGAACATCTATGACCATTTCACACTGCGCAAGGGCGATGTGGACAAAGCCTTCGCCGAAGCCGATGTGATCGTGGAGAATGAGTATGACTGTGCGATCTTGCATCACGCGGCAATCGAGAACCACCTGGCAATCGCGAAGGTGGACGGATCGGGAAAGATCACCGTGTGGTCTCCTGCCCAATCTCCCTACTACATCCGAGGTGAGCTTTCCAGGGCGCTCAAGGTCCCTGAGAACAAGATCCGCGTCATCGTGCCCCCCATCGGAGGAGGGTTCGGCGGAAAGCTCGAAGCACGTGCGGAACAGCTGGCGATCGCGCTGGCAATGAAAACCCACGGACGACCGGTGAAGGTCGCATTCAGCCGTGAGGAAGATTTCCTTGCCGGAACGGTCCGCGCCGGTGTGCACTTCAAGATGCGCACAGCGGCACGCAAGGATGGCAAGATACTCGCCGTCGAGTCCACCAACTGGTGGGATTCCGGTGCCTATTCGACGATCAGCCCGACGGTCACCCTGAAGGCGAACGTCATTCTCGCCGGCCCCTACGAAGTCGACAATGTGAAGATGGACGGCTATTGTGTCGCGACCAACAAGCAGTTGGGAACGGCTCAGCGCGGTTTCGGTGTAGCAGAGGCTTCCTACGCGCATGAACAACAGATGGATGCGGTGGCGAAAGCGCTCGGGATGGATCCCTACGAATTGCGCATGAAGAACGTGATGGTCGACGGGTGCAAGGGTCATACCGGCGAAAAGATGTTTGCAGTCGGAATCAAGGAGTGCCTCAAGGAGGCTGCCGAAGGTCTCGGGTGGGAGGGTCATCCTACCAGCTGGATAACCGAAGATGGCAAGATCCGGGGGCGTGGGTTGGGAACATTCATGAAATTCACCGGAACTCCCTCCTACACCTCTGCCACCATCAAGCTCAACTTCGATGGATCGGCGGTCGTTTCCTATTCCACCACCGAACTCGGACAGGGCGTCGGAATCGTCATTCCGCAGATCGTTGCCGAGGAATTGGGCATCCCGCTTGAGCTGATCAGCACCGTGCAGGTCGATACCGACCATACGCCGCTTGACAAGACGACCACCAGCAGCCGTGCGACCTACCACCTCGGAAACGCCACGATCAAGGCCGCGGAGGATGCAAGGCGCCAGATATGTCAGTGGGTGGCTTTCAAGTGGAAGACCCCGGTGGAACGCATCGAATTCAAAAAGGGCGGCATCATCGTGCAACTTGATGAGCAGGGCAAGCCTACCGGCAAGCAAGCGCGGATGGATGAGTTGGCGAAGAACGGCCTGATCAAGAACGGGGAACCGATTCTGGGGTACGGCAGTTACGAGACGACCAACATCTGGCACAAGCCCGATCCGGAGACCTACCAGACCGAGCGGTTGACTGCGATGTGGTTCTTCGGTGCGAATGCGGCTGAGGTCGAGATCGATCCCGATACCGCGAAGATCCGGGTCGTCAAGGTTGTCGCCGCTCACGACATCGGCAAGACGCTCAATCCGCTCGGCTGCCTGCAGCAGGTGGAAGGCGGTGTCATCATGGGTATCGGCAATACCTTGCTCGAGGAGTTCATACACCGTGACGGGTACTTGATGAACGGGAACATGGTGGACTTCAAGATACCGACGTCCATGGATTCCGATGTGGAGATCGAGATGCGCTTGATCGAATCCTCACCGCATCCCGAGGGTCCCTACGGAGCGAAGGGTATCGGGGAACCGGCGATGTGCGCCACGCAGTCGGCGGTCGCCTCTGCGGTCGCCCACGCTCTCGGTGTCCCGGTAGTCCACGTACCGATCAAGGGCGAGCATATTCTCGCTGCTTGCCGCAAGAGGTTGGAGGAAGCAAATGATCGCTAGATTCGATTACCATGTGCCTGCCAGTTTGGATGAGGCCTGCGCACTCAAGAAAGAATATGGGAATACCGGAATCGTCGTAGCCGGCGGTTCTGATGTCTATGCCAAGATGCACCTTGGCGATCATCTCTACGACCATGTCATCGACATCAAGAAGATCGAAGACATGCAGGGTATCCGATGGTCGGAAACCGAGGGGCTTTCGCTCGGTGCTGCGGTGACGCACCACGAGATCGAGCGTCACCCGGTGATCAAGGAACGCTACGACGTGTTGGTCCAAGGGGTGCGGACGATCGGGTCCCTGCAGGTCCGCAACCGCGGGACTATCGGGGGGAACATCTGTACCGCCGCTCCCTCGGCAGACGGAATCGGGCCTTTGCTCGTATTGGATGCCTCGTGTGTGATCCATGGACTCGGTGGCGAACGTACCGTCCCGTTGAAGGACTTCTTCACCGGACCGAAGCAGACCGTCCTGGCGGATGATGAGGTTTTGGTCAGGGTGACCGTTCCCACCCCGGCACCATCATACGGTGGGGCCTATTTCAAGTACGGCCGGCGCAATGCGATGGAAATCGCCCTGCTGGGCATTTCGGTCTACCTGGAGGTTGCCGATGATGGCAAGACCTGCAGCGCGATGCGCATCGCCTTGGGCACCAGCGCGCCGATACCCATACGGGCACAGAAGACGGAAGCCTATTATATCGGCAAGGATTTGAGTGACAGACAGGTGGTGGAGGCGGCGAGCTCGATAATCCTTGAAGACGCCTCTCCGAGAAACAGCTGGAGAGCGGATGGCGAGTTCCGGCGCTCACTGCTGAAGCTGCTGGTACCGAGGACCGTACGGACCGCGTACGGCGCATTGACACGGGAGTAAGTGCATGTTCAAGAAAGAAATCAATATCATGGTGAATAATGAGCACTATGTGCGTGAAGTTGCGGTGAACCGGACCCTCCTGGAGTTCCTCCGGGAAGACCTCGGCCTCACCGGAGCGAAAGAGGGATGCAACGAGGGGGAGTGCGGTGCCTGTACCGTTCTGGTTGACGGGAAGCCGGTGAACTCCTGCCTCATGCTTGCAGTCGAGGCCGATGGCAGTTACATCCTGACAATCGAAGGCCTTGCGAAAGGCGATCTGTTGCACCCCTTGCAGCAGGCGTTCATCGACGAGGGTGCGGTCCAGTGTGGATTCTGTACCCCGGGGATGATCATGACCGCGAAGGCGATTCTCGACGAGTACGGCAATCCGAGCGAGAAAGAGATCCGCAAGCTCATGGAGGGGAACCTCTGCCGTTGTACCGGGTACACCCGCGTCATCAAGACGGTGAAGAAGACCGCGGAAGCTTTGGCAGCAAAGTGATCGCATGATGGGCCGGTTTCCCGTGGGGGGAATCGGCGCTGAGCGAATCGGTACGGTTGACAGGTCCCATGGTCGGTGATAAACTATCGATAATCGATAATTAATGCGCCAGGTGATGCCCCGACGCTGGTGAAGCAGGGTGGAGGTTCGGACCGCAGCATTTTCGACGTGCCTCGGTACATGAAGGATGGATGCAATTCTGGGAGGAAACTCATGGGATACCTGAGGAAAATCGCTGACCTGAGGAAGGACGAGGCAGTCATCACCGGTGGAAAGGCAGCCAACCTCGGCGAGTTGACCCAGAACGGATTCCCAGTCCCCGAGGGGTTCAACGTGACAGGGCCTGCCCTCGACTACCTTTGTGAAGCCAACAACCTCATGCCTCGGATCCTGCAGGTACTCGGGACCATGGATTTCGAAGACTACCAGGATATCGAGGCAAAGTCAGACAGTATCAGGAGCATGATCACAGAGGCGACGATTCCCCGGGACCTGCTTGAAGAGATGAAGCGGGAAATCGCCTCACTGAGAGAACCGGGGGGTGATGATCCGTTCGTGGCGGTCCGCTCCTCCGTGTCGGTCAAGGATAGTGACATCACCAGCTTCCCCGGTATGATGGATACCTATCACTTCATCAAGGGTGAGGCACAGATCATCGAGCAGATTCGCAACTGCTGGGCTTCCCTGTATACCGCTCGCGCCATCTATCGCCGGCACCAGCAGGGTATCGGACAGGACAAGGGCGTCATTGCCCCGTTGGTGCAGCGGATGGTGAACGCGGATGTCGCGGGCGTGCTGTTCACTGCGAACCCGATCACCAGCAATCGTGGCGAGGTGGTCATCGAGGCCAACTGGGGTCTCGGGGAATCCTTGGTATCGGGTGAGGCGATCGTCGATTATTTCGTCGTCAGCAGGACCGATCCGATGCAGATCACCGTCAAGAAGGTGATGCGCAAGAATATCATGGTCACCATCGACAGGGAAACGGGAGTCGGGCGCAAGAAGTACCCGCTGACCGGCAACCGGGTGACCGACTGCACATTGACCGACGAACAGTTGTTCGAGCTCGCCGACATGGGATTGCGGATCGAAACGGTGTTCGGCGTGCCACAGGATGTCGAATGGGCGTATGAGGATGGCGTGCTCTACGTGCTGCAGGCAAGGAAGATCAAGTCGTTGAAAGGATGATACGTACGGGGGAAAGCCGAATGTCTTTCCTTCGTCATCACGATAGACTGAGAACAGAGGCGACGAAAACGGAGGATTGAAGTCCTCCTGCCGCTTCCATCATGAATGAGGAGGACCCGGATGGTCAAAAGAAATGTAGAGACCCGGCAGAACTACCGTGAAGGCCTGATCAAGCTGTTGGAATTGAAGGATTCGGATATCCGCATGTCGATCTTGCGCCAAGGCGCGAGTGCGATTGACAAGGGTGTCCATATCGGAGGCGCGTTCAGCGCCGTAGTGCCGCTGGTGTCGCTCTATTACGGTGGGGCCATGGACTACGATGTGCAGGATCCTACGCGGACTGACAAGGACCTGATGGTCCTGAGCAAGGGTCATGCCGTGGCCGCACTTGCTTCCGTGTATGCGGATGTGGGGTATTTCCCTCCCGAGGTCCTCGTGAACTCCAGATCCCATGAGAGCATCCTCAATGGTCACCCTGGTCCCATCCTTCCCGGAGTCGCGATCGCCACCGGCCCGCTCGGCCAAGGACTGGCGGTTGCGCAAGGGTTTGCGCTCTACGCCAAGAACCACACCTCCAGCCGTGTGTTCGCAGTCACCGGTGATGGTGAGTTGCAGGAAGGAATCGTCTGGGAGGCGTTCATGTTCGCCCCGCA
>Ga0265295_1006139_pt1 | contig 14712 bp, 17 predicted proteins | sample Munlansysbiofilm_FD_192503 | JGI IMG/M metagenome (GOLD analysis project Ga0265295, IMG submission 192503) | Leachate microbial communities from a municipal landfill in Southern Ontario, Canada - Methane capture system biofilm | ecosystem: Engineered > Solid waste > Landfill > Unclassified ... | reverse complement strand
CCAGCTCGCGCACCACCGCCTCGCCATGACCGAGGTCGAAACCTGGGCCTTGCCCGGCTGCATGATGTCGGCGGTCCGAAGCCCGCCATTCAGCACCGCTTTGACGGCGTCTTCCAGCAGGCCGGCCTCGTCCTTCATGTCGAAGGAATAGCGCAGCAGCATGGCAAACGAGAGCAGCGTCGCCAGCGGATTGGCGATATCGCGGCCCGCGATGTCCGGCGCGGAGCCGTGCACCGGCTCATAGACCGCCTTGCGCGACCCGCGTTCGTCCACCGCACCCAGACTGGCCGAGGGCAGCATGCCGAGCGAGCCCGTCAGCATCGCCGCGCAGTCGGACAAAAGATCGCCGAACAGATTGTCGGTCACGATCACGTCGAACTGTTTGGGCCGGCGCACGAGCTGCATGGCGCAATTGTCGGCGTAAAGGTGATGCAGTTCGACCCCGTCCTTGCGCTCGGCATGAAGCCGCGTCACTTCTTCCCGCCACAACAGGCCGGATTCCATGACATTGGCTTTTTCGACCGAATGGACCAGACCACGCCGCTTCAATGCCAGATCAAAGGCGATATCGGCGATGCGCCGGATTTCGGAGGTGGTGTAGACCTGGGTGTTGACGCCGCGCCGTTCCCCGTTCGCCAGGGTTTCGATGCCGCGCGGCTCGCCGAAATAGATGCCGCCGGTCAATTCCCGCACGATCATCAGATCCAGTCCCTGGACCAATTCCGGCTTCAGCGACGACGCATCGACCAGCGCGTCGAAGACGAAAGCGGGGCGCAGATTGGCGAACAGCCCCAGATCCTTGCGCAGACGCAACAGCCCGCGCTCGGGGCGCAATTCATAAGACAGGTTTTCCCATTTAGGACCGCCCACCGCGCCCAGCAGCACCGCGTCGGCGGCGGCGATGTCAGCCATCGTCGCGTCGGGCAAGGGATGGCCGTGGCGATCATAGGACGCGCCGCCGATCAAGCCGTGGCTGACGTCGAACGTGATGTGACGGCGCTTCGCCATCCAGGCAATGACCCGCTCGACCTGCGCCATGACTTCGGGACCAATGCCGTCGCCGGGCAGGATGATCAGCTTCTTGGTATGCATAACCTAAATGACTCCGAATGCGTGTCCGGTTCCGCGCCTACAGCCAGGGCTGGGCGAAACGGCGTTGTTCCTCGAAGGCCGTGATCTTGTCTTCCTTGGCCAGGGTGAGGCCGATATCGTCAAGGCCGTTCAGGAGGCAATGCTTACGGAACGAATCGATCTCGAAAGACAGGCTGCCGCCATCCGGACCCCGGATTTCCTGGGCCGCGAGATCGATGGTGATGGTGGCGTTCGCGCCGCGCTCGGCGTCGTCGAACAAAAGATCGAGCTGCTCCTGCGGCAGACGGATCGGCAGAATCCCGTTCTTGAAGCAGTTATTGTAGAAGATGTCGGCGAAGGACGGCGCAATCACGCAACGGATGCCGAAATCAAGCAGCGCCCAGGGCGCATGTTCGCGCGAACTGCCGCACCCGAAATTCGCACCCGCCAGCAGAATGGTAGCCTTGCGGTACGGTTCCCGATTCAGCACGAAATCGGGGTTTTCGGCCCCATCCCGGTCATAGCGCATCTCGTTGAAGAGATTGCGGCCAAGGCCGGTGCGCTTGATCGTCTTCAGAAACTGCTTGGGGATGATCATGTCGGTATCGACATTGATCAGCGGCAACGGCGCCGCGATCCCGGTCAGTTTGGTGAATTTTTCCATATCGTCCCGCTCCTAACCCGATAGGCCGATCAGACCAGATCGCGCACATCCGCGAGATGGCCGGCGACCGCGGCGGCGGCGGCCATCGCCGGGCTCATCAGATGGGTGCGCCCGCCGCGCCCCTGACGCCCCTCGAAATTGCGGTTCGAGGTCGAAGCGCAGCGTTCGCCTTCCCGCAAACGATCGGCATTCATCGCCAGGCACATCGAACAGCCCGGCTCCCGCCATTCGGCCCCGGCAGCGATGAAAATCTCGTCCAGCCCCTCGGCCTCGGCCTGTTCCTTGACCAGCCCCGAACCCGGCACCGCCAGGACCCGCACACCCGGCGCAACCTTGCGTCCGCGCAGGATTTCGGCAGCGGCGCGGAAATCCTCGATGCGGCCATTGGTGCAGGACCCGATGAACACCGCGTCGATGGGAACCTCGGTCAAAGGCGTGCCGGGAACAAGCCCCATATAGGCCAGGGAACGGGCCGCCGCCTCGCGCTTGGCCGGATCATTGATCTCGGCCGGATCGGGCACGCGGGCCGAAATCGGCAGCACGTCCTCGGGGCTGGTGCCCCAGGTGACCATCGGCTCCAGGGCGGAGACGTCGATCGTTACCGTCTTGTCGTACGAAGCACCCTTGTCGCTTTTCAGCGTCTTCCAATAGGAGACGGCCATGTCCCAGGCCGCACCCTTGGGCGCGCGGGGACGCCCCTTCAGGTAATCGAACGTAATCTGATCAGGCGCGATCAGACCGGCGCGCGCACCGCCCTCGATCGTCATGTTGCAGACCGTCATGCGGCCTTCCATGGACAAGGCCTCGATCGCCGGACCGCGATACTCGATCACATGACCGGTGCCGCCGGCGGTGCCGATCCGGCCGATGATCGCCAGCACCAGATCCTTGGCCGACAGGCCGGACGGCAGGACGCCGTCCACCTGCACCAGCATGTTCTTGGCCGGACGCTGCAACAGGGTCTGGACCGCCAGCACATGCTCGACCTCGGAGGTACCGATGCCGAAGGCCAGCGCCCCGAACGCCCCATGGGTGGCCGTATGCGAATCGCCGCAAACGATGGTCGATCCCGGCAAGGTGAAGCCTTGCTCGGGCCCGACGATATGAACGATTCCCTGGCGGATATCGTCCATCGCCAGATAATCGACACCGAAAGCGACGGTGTTCTGTTCCAGCGTTTCGACCTGAAGGCGCGATTCCGGATCGTCGATGCCTCGGCTGCGGTCGGTGGTCGGCACATTGTGGTCGGCCACCGCCAGAGTCGCCTCGGGATGACGCAGATGCCGCCCCGCAAGCCGCAAGCCCTCGAACGCCTGGGGACTGGTCACTTCATGCACCAGATGGCGATCGATGAAGATAAGACAGGTGCCGTCTTTCCCCTCATCCACCAAGTGGCTGTCCCAGATCTTGTCGAACAGGGTACGGGGTTTGCTCACGACGACCTCTCTTCCGGCGGTCCGGACCGCCTTTTCCCTCGATTCCGGGAAGGCCCTTAGGCCTTCCCGTTCTTCTTTTCAGCCGCCGCCTCGCGCTCGGCCGCGGCCAGCTTGGCGGAATAGCCGGTGGTCTGCTCGGCGATACGGGCGGACTTGCCGCGACGGTCGCGCAGATAGTAAAGCTTCGCCCGGCGCACATCACCGCGACGAATCACCTCGATCGTGGCCACGTTCGGGGAATAGAGCGGGAAAACGCGCTCGACGCCCTCGCCGTAGGAAATCTTCCTGACCGTGAACGAGCTGTTGAAGCCGGCGTTGCGCCGCGCGATCACCACACCCTCATAAGCCTGAAGACGCTCACGCGTGCCTTCCACCACCTTGACACTGACCTTGACGGTGTCGCCCGGGGAAAAGTCCGGGATGGTCTTGTCCGAGGTGAGCTTCTCGATCTGCTCCTTCTCGAGCGCCTGAATGATGTCAACCATAGCTCTAACCCTTTTCCTTCGCCTGGCGGGCGCGATACCGGTCCCATAGATCCGGTCGACGCTCCCGCGTTATCTGTTCCGCCTGACCCTGCCGCCAGGCCCTGATCCGCTCATGATGGCCGGACAGCAGGACCTCCGGCACCACCCGGCCTTCCCATGTCTGGGGCCGGGTATAATGGGGATATTCCAGCAATCCCCGTTCAAAACTTTCTTCCGTAAGCGATTCCTCGTTCCCGGTCACGCCGGGAAGAAGCCGCACCACGGCGTCCATCATCGCCATCGCCGCCAGCTCGCCGCCCGACAGCACGAAATCGCCGAGACTGATTTCCTCGGCCCCGTGCGCGTCCAGCAGACGCTGATCGACACCCTCGAAGCGACCGCACAGGATGGTCGCCCTGCCATCCCGAACCAGCCGTTCGACCCGCTCCTGATCGAGCGGACGGCCGCGCGGGCTGGGATAAATCAGCGGTCCGCCCCGATGCGAGGCCCGAACCGCCGCGTCCAGCACGTCGGGACGCATCACCATACCGGCGCCGCCGCCGAACGGCGCGTCATCCACGGAGCGGTGTTTATCGCGCGCGAAGCCGCGAATGTCCACCGTTTCAAGCGACCATATCCCCTGTTCCAAAGCCTGGCCGGCCAGGGACTGGCCGAGCGGACCGGGGAACATCCCGGGAAAAATGGTGAGGACGGTCACAGCCCATAAGGGCTGGCAGTCCCGGACCTCACCGGTCATCGCTTTCTCCTTCGTCCACGTCCGCCCGGGTCTCGTCCGGCGGATCGACCACCAGCCGTTTGGCCCCAATATCCACCAGCGGCACCGCCGCCCGGGTAAAGGGCACCAGGATCGAACCGTCCGTTCCGGCGATTTCGACGATATCGCCGGCACCGAAATCGAACACGGCCGTAACCCGTCCCAGCAGGGTCCCGTCCGGTTTTTCGGCCATCAGACCGACCAAGTCCCGGACATAGAACGCATCCTCATCTTCCGGCTCGGGCAGAGCCGAACGGGGAACCATCAACCGCACCCCTTTAAGGGCTTCGGCGGTGTTGCGATCGGCAACGCCGTCGAGACGAGCCGTCACGCCACCCTTGATCGCCCCTAGAAGCGTGAGGCGAAAGCGCCGTTGCCCCGCCTCGTCCTCCACCGGGCCATAAGCCGCGATCGCAGCCGGGTCCTCGGTGAAGCTCTTGATGCGGACGGCTCCCCGAATCCCATGCGCGCCGATGACGACGCCGACACAGACGCGCTGGGACAAGAGAATGCTACTCCGCTTCGGCAGCGGCCTGGGCGGCCTTCAGACGTTCCTGGGCCTTGGCCTTGGGCTGCGGCTTCTTGCTCTGCTCGGCCCGCGCCGGGGCGGCAATGTAGCCGGCGTCCGAGAAGAAACGCGCGACGCGGTCGGTCGGCTGCGCCCCAACGGACAGCCAATGCCGGATGCGCTCTTCTTTCAGCACCAGCCGCTCGGCATGGTCGGAAGGCAGCATCGGATTGTAGGTGCCCAGCCTCTCCAGGAACTTGCCGTCGCGCGGGCTGCGCGAATCGGCCAGCACGATACGGTAGAAGGGGCGCTTCTTGGCGCCGGAGCGGGACAATCTGATCTTAAGCGACATTCCTTGTTCCTTAGCTTTCAAGGTCGAAAAACAAACGAGGCCGGGGCGTGTTCCGAAAAAAGAACCGAAACCCCGGCGCGACCGGCGGGAAACGGCCCTAACGGCCGAACCTCCCACCGCCGAAACCACCCAGGCCGCCAGGGCCGCCGCCGCCAAGAAGTCCGCCGAGCCCATGGCGCATCAACCCCTTCTTGCCGGTCTTGGCAACCTTCTTCATGACATCGGCCATCTGCTGATAGCTTTTCAGCAATTTATTCACATCCTGGACCGACACCCCCGCCCCGGCGGCGATACGCCGCTTACGGCTGGCCTTGATGAGGTCGGGATTCTTGCGCTCGGCCTTGGTCATCGACAGGATCACCGCCTCCTGGCGGTCGATGGCCTTGTTGTCGATCTCGGCCTTGTCGATCTGCTGGCGCAGCTTGCCCAGTCCCGGCAGCATGCCCAGCATGCTCTTCATATCGCCCATCTTCTTGATCTGGCGAAATTGCGCGGCCATGTCTTCCAGGTCGAACTTGCCCCGGGCCATCCGCTCGGCGAGCTTTTCGGCCTCGTCCTGCTCGACCGTCTCCATCGCCTTCTCGACCAGCGAGACGACGTCGCCCATGCCCAGAATACGGCCGGCGATACGATCGGGATGAAACGGTTCCAGCGCATCCAGCTTTTCGCCCGCGCCCAGAAACTTGATCGGCCGTCCGGTGACGGCGCGCATCGACAAAGCCGCGCCACCCCGGGAATCGCCGTCGATCCGCGTCAGCACCATGCCGGTGACGCCGATCTTTTCATTGAATTCGCGCGCCAGATTGACCGCGTCCTGGCCGGTCAGCGCATCGACCACCAGCAGGGTTTCCGCAGGCCTCACCGCGTCGCGGATTTCGGCCACCTCGGCCATCAGCAACTGATCGATATGCAGGCGTCCGGCGGTGTCCAGGATCACCACGTCGAAGCCTTCGCGCCGGCCTACATCCATGGCGCGGCGCGCGATCGCCACCGGCTTTTCACCCGCGACGATAGGCAGCGAAGCGACATCGGCCTGGCCGGCCAAAATCTCCAATTGCTGCTGCGCCGCCGGACGATAGATGTCGAGCGAGGCGAGCAGGACCTTCTTGCGTTCGCGCCCCTTAAGCCGAAGAGCCAGCTTGGCCGAAGTGGTGGTCTTGCCCGAACCTTGCAAACCGACCATCAGCACCGCCGCCGGCGGCACTGCGGTAAGAGCGACATCCTCGGCCGCACCCAGCGTCTCGACCAGGACGTCGTGGACGATCTTGACCACCATCTGGCCCGGTGTGACGCTGCGCACCACCTCCTGGCCGACCGCCCGTTCCTTGACCTGGGCGATGAAATCCTTGACCACCGGCAGGGCGACATCGGCCTCAAGCAGGGCGATGCGCACCTCGCGCAGCGCTTCGGTCACGTCCACTTCGGACAGCGCACCGCGCCGCTTCAGCCGGTCGAAGACGTCGCTTAGACGCGAACTCAATCCTTCGAACATGACGGACCCGATCCCTTTGAGACCAAGATGACAAAAACGGACGAGGCCGGTGCGCGAACCTTCGCGGACCGGCCGACCTCCTCGGAGGCAAGCTTTTCCCAGATGATCTGAGAGTGTGGAGCTTTATGACGGAAAAGCGCCGGGAGTCAAGAGATGTTGCGCTTCAGCCCGACCGCCGGGATTTTTACCTGTCCTTTTCCTCCGAAAAAAAACAACACCCCCTTGATGTCTGCAAAATCGTAACCAATTCAGTTACGAACTTGGGAGAAGGAGGCTTCACGATGAGCGGAAACAGCCGATTCGCCATGGCCGTCCATGCCTGCGCGGTACTGGCGATGGCCCCCGGAGGGACCGCGACCAGTGATAGAATCGCCGGTTCGATCAACACCAACCCGGTGGTGGTCCGCCGCATCCTGTCCGCCCTGAGCAAAGCCGGTCTGGTCGTGAACCGGCGCGGCGCGGCGGGCGGCGCATCTCTCGCCCGTTCGCCGGAGGCTATCTCCATCCTGGATGTTCTGCGCGCCGTGGGCGAAGCGCCCGTCCCCGCCCTGCATCCTCATCCCCCCAACCCGGCCTGCCCGGTCGGAGCCGGCATCCTGCCGGTGCTGTCCGATCTGATCGCACGCGCCGAACGGGCCTGGGAACGGGAAATGGCCGGGGTCACGCTTGCCGACATCGTCGCCGCCCTCGACACCAGAACGGCGCCTTAATCGAAGAAAGCCCTCTCTTCACATCACATCTTTTAACAAACAAGACAAGGACGACATCAATGGTCAGCATCGCCATCGTTTATCATTCGGGCTACGGCCACACCGCCAAACAGGCCAAAGCCGTGGCCGAGGGCGTCAACAGCGTCGAAGGCGCCCAGGCGGCGCTGGTGCCGGTCGAGGATGCCGACAAGAACTGGGATCTTCTGGCCAAGGCCGACGCCATCATTTTCGGCGCGCCGACCTATATGGGCAGCGTCAGCGCCCCCTTCAAAACCTTCATGGATGCAAGCTCCAAAGCCTGGGCCGCGCGCGAATGGAAGGACAAGATTGCCGCAGGCTTCACCAATTCCGCCAGCCAGAGCGGCGATAAGCTGAGTTCGCTGGTCCAGCTTTCCCTATTCGCCGCTCAGCAGGGTATGATCTGGGTCGGACTCGACATCCTGCCCGGCAACAACAGCTCAACCGGCAGCGTCGAGGACATGAACCGCCTGGGCAGCTTCCTTGGCGCGATGGCGCAAAGCAACGCCGATCAAGGACCGGAAATCGTCCCGCCGCCAGCCGACCTCAAGACCGCCGCCTATCTGGGCGCGCGCGTCGCCGGCATCGCCAAGCGTTTTTCCTGATCAGCGGAATTCAGCCGTCACGCCTCGCGCCGGTTACGGCGCGGGGCACTCCGCCGCCGCTTTGAATGCCGATGGCTCTTGCATCGGTTCCGACGGAATCCCGCGCGGGGCAAAATCCTTGTGCCCGATCAGGCTGCGGTGATGATGCAGCGACCAGGCGACATGCGGATAGGCCAGATGCTCCCAGGGGATGTCGTCCCAATCGAAAAGCGCCACTTCCTCGCTTTCCGGGCCGACGCCATATTCCGGACCGATCATTTCGGCCCGATAGACCAGATGGACATGTCCGATCTGCGGCAGATTATAAAGCGCCAGCAGCGCATCGATCCGGATGCGGGCGCAGGCCTCTTCCCACACTTCGCGCATCGCACCCTGCTCGCTCGTCTCGCCCAGTTCCATAAAGCCGCCGGGCACGGCCCAGAATCCCTTTTGCGGCGCGATACCCCGGCGGCACAATAGATAGCGCCCCTCGAAGGTGCAGACCGCCCCGACGATGGGTTTGGGGTTCTCATAGAAGATATGCCCGCACAGCCCGCAAAGATCGCGTTCGCGGTCGTCGCCTTCGGGAATGCGGCGCGTCATGAAAGGAGATTGGTAGGGTAACGGCATCGGGATAGTCTGCGCCATCCGGACCGGCCCATTCAAGACCGGAAACGGATCGATGGGGATTAAACCAGAATGTCGAGATAGGTGCCGCGCGCCGCTCGGGTATTCAGCTCGACGCCATCGACATTGATGAGATAACGGCGTTCCTGGACGGCATCGTCCCGAACGGCCCGGGCGGGGGCTGACCGGCCGGCGAAGGACGACACGTCGTCGCGCACACCCTTCGGCCCAAAAATGCCGGAGACGCCGCCGCCGACCGGGCCAATACCGTTGCTGGCCATGACGTTTGCTCCCTACCCTAAAATCCCGCGCGGACCGGCCTCGACCCCACGGACAACTATGAAATTCTTCTAACATGATCGATGAAAGCGGAAAAGAAAAAGAGGCCGGTCAAGCCGCCGGCCTCTTTTCCGCAATTACGTCTGTCTTGCGCCTACCGTGGCGCCAGGGCAGCCACACCCGGCAGGGTGCGCCCCTCCAGCCATTCCAGGAAAGCCCCGCCCGCCGTCGAGACATAGGAAAAGCGTTCCTCGGCCCCGGCCGTCGCCAGAGCGGCGACCGTGTCCCCGCCGCCGGCGACGCTCAACAGCTCGCCCTGGGCCGTGCGCTCCGCCACCCAGTTCGCAACCGTGCGCGTGGCCTGGTCAAAGGGTTTGGTTTCAAACGCGCCCAGAGGGCCGTTCCACACCACGGTTTTGCAGGTGGACAGCCGTTCAAGGATATGACGGACCGAATCCGGACCGGTATCCAGGATCATCATTCCGTCCGGCACCGCGCCCGATGGCACCGTGCGGGACGGGATTCCCTCCTGCAAAGCGGCCGCCACCACGACATCGGTCGGCAGAAGAATGGTGCAGCCCGCCTTTTCGGCCTTGCCAAAGATTTCACGCGCCGTCTCGGCCATCTCCTTTTCGCACAGAGACGCCCCGACCGCCTTGCCTTGCGCGAACAGGAACGTATTGGCCATGCCGCCGCCGATGATCAGGCAGTCGACCTTGCCGACCAGATTGCCGAGCAGATCCAGCTTGGTCGAAACCTTGGCCCCGCCGACGATCGCCGCCACCGGCTTTTCGGGATGCTCCAAAGCCTTGCCCAGAGCTTCCAGTTCGGCCTGCATCAGACGCCCGGCATAAGCCGGCAATTGATGCGCCAGCCCCTCGGTCGAAGCGTGCGCCCGATGCGCGACCGAAAAGGCGTCGTTGACATAGACGTCGCCCAACGCGGCCAGGGCGTGGACAAAGGCCGGATCGTTCTTCTCCTCCTCAGGGTGAAAGCGGACATTCTCCATCAAGAGAATGTCGCCATCCTTGAGCTTGGCCACCGCCGCCGCAGCGTCCGGGCCGATCACCGCGCCCGACCAGGCGACGGGACGGCCCAGGACCTTTTCCAGCGCCGGACGCAGGAACGCCTGGCTGTATTTTTCCTCTACCCCTTTCGGACGTCCGAAATGGGATAGAAGGACGACTCTGCCGCCCCGTTCCGCCAGTTCCTTAATGGTGATCGCCGAACGCTCGATACGGGTCGCGTCGGTGATCTTGCCATCCTTGACCGGAACGTTCAGATCCACGCGCAGCAGCACTTTTTTACCGGCGGGATCAAGGTCGTCGAGAGTCGAAAAGGCTGGCATGGCGCTTACCCCAGCTTGCCCAGGGCCGCCGCGACGTCGAGCATGCGGCAGGAGAAGGCCCATTCATTGTCGTACCAGGCCAGAACGCGCACGAAGGTGCCGTCGATAACCTTGGTCTGGGTCAGGTCGTAAACCGACGAGATCGGGTTGTGGTTGAAATCGACCGACACGCACTCGTCCTTGTTCACGCCGAGCACGCCCTTCATCGGGCCGGCTGCCGCTGCGAGCATGGCCTGATTGATTTCGTCCTTGGTCACCGGCCGCTTGGTCACGACCGCAAGGTCGACCACCGAAACGTTCGGCGTCGGCACCCGGATCGAAGAACCGTCCAGCTTGCCCGCCAGTTCGGGAATGACCAGGCCGATGGCCTTGGCCGCGCCGGTCGAGGTCGGGATCATCGACACCGCCGCCGCACGCCCGCGGCGATGGTCCTTGTGGCGGGTATCGACGGTGTGCTGGTCGCGGGTATAGGAATGGATGGTGGTCATGAAGCCATGCTCGATGCCGGCCAGATCCTGAAGCACCTTGGCCACCGGAGCGAGGCAATTGGTGGTGCAAGACCCGTTCGAGACGACCTTGTGCGAAGCCGTCAGCTGATCATGATTGACCCCGTAGACGACTGTGAGATCCGCGCCGTCGGCGGGCGCCGAAACCAGGACGCGCTTGGCGCCGGCTTCCAGATGCACGGCGGCCTTGTCCCGGCTGTTATATTTGCCCGTGCATTCGAACACGACATCGACACCCAAATCCTTCCAGGGCAGCTTGGCCGGATTGTCCTCGATGATCATCTTGACCGTCTGACCGGCGGTCTTCAGCAGGTCGCCGTCGATCACCACGTCATGGGCGAAGACGCCATGGACGGAATCGTATTTCAGCATGTATTCGTTGTCCGCGGGCGTGCCATGGCCGTTGATGGCGACCACGGACACATCGTTGCGTCCGCTTTCCGCCAAGGCCCTGAGCGCGAGGCGGCCGATTCGGCCGAACCCGTTGATGGCCACACGTACAGTCATGTCCTCTCCTCCATCCGTTTTACGACGAGCGTTCGGGACCGGGCTGTCCATCTTGCGATCTTCGCGCGGGAAAGCCTTCGGCCCTCATCTTGAAAAACGCCTCATCATGCATGGGCGGCATAAACAATCCAATGCGAAACAGGTAGTCAAGCATAGCACGCAAAGCGCGGCTGGGCAGCCGCTCCGAACGACGTCCGGCAAAGTCCGGAAATCTCGCAACGCTTGCTGCGTCGGCCCTGCCGGCTCTACTCTGATCCGATCGACGGAACAGGAGCGGAAAGGACCTTGAACCATGGCCCCAAAACCGCCGCGTCTCGGCAAGCTGGACATGTCGACCCGCATCAAGGACCGGAACGATTATGAAACCGAACTGGCCGAATTGCAGGTCCGGATTTTAAGAATCCAACAAACCTATTTCCATGAAAAGCGGCGTGGGATCATCGTGTTCGAGGGCTGGGACGCCGCCGGCAAAGGGGGCGTCATCCGGCGCCTGACCGAAAGGCTGGATCCGCGCGGCTGCAAGGTCTGGCCGATCGCCGCCCCGAAACCCGAAGAACAGGGCCGGCATTATCTGTACCGTTTCTGGACCCGCCTGCCCGAGCCGGGCACTCTGGCCGTCTTCGACCGGTCCTGGTACGGGCGCGTTCTGGTCGAACGGGTGGAAAGCCTCGCCAGCCGCAAGGAATGGGAGCGGGCCTACCGGGAAATCAATGAATTCGAGGCGATGCTGACCAATGACGGCGTGCGCATCGTCAAGATATTCCTGCACATCACGCCCGAAGAGCAGCTCGGCCGCTTCGCGGAACGCCTGTCCAACCCCTATAAGCGCTGGAAACTGACCGAGGAAGACATCCGCAACCGCGAGAAATGGCCCCAATATCAGGACGCCATCGAGGAGATGTTCGAGAGAACCTCGACCACGAAAGCGCCCTGGTATGCCGTAGCGGCCAATCAGAAATGGCACGCCAGGGTCGAAACGCTTGGCATTATCGCCCGCCGGCTCGGCAAGGGTGTAAGCGTAGAGCCCCCGCCCATCGATCCCAAGATCCAGATCGCCGCGCTGGAACAACTGGGCCTCCCCTTGAAGGCTGTCGTCCACCAACCCGAGAGCGGCTCGAACCCGGCCGAGAAAAAGGACTAGCCGCGTCTTAAGAAGACGTTTCTAGAATGCGCTTCGGCGAGGCAGCTAGCGTGGTTTTCTTGAACCGGAGCGCAGCAAGCCGCGTTAGACGACTGCTGAAACGGTCTCTTAAAGCCGGCAGCGTTCGACGACGATATCGACAAAACCGCGATGCTGGGGCGATGGCCGGACGATGAAGTGCACTTCGTCGTCGCCTCTGACCGTGACCGCATCTTCGATCGGCAGGGTAGCGGAAATATCGCGCGGCCGGATGCCCGCCCCGGACAGACGCAGCGTCACCGGCCTGTCGGGATCGAACCAGTTTTCCTTGCCGCCATTGCCGCCTTCCCCCTCAAGAGTCAGGCTGACGACGTCACCCAGACGCACCGTGTTGCCCGCGCCTTCTGCGCCCTGATTGGGCGTGCGCACGATCACGCGGCGGGACGGCAGGGTGGCGCAGGATTTCGGATTCGCCGCCGCACGAATCGCAAACAGCAGCCGGTCCGGCTTGACCCCTTGCGCCAGACGCTCACGCAGGGCCAGCGTCACCGCCTGCATCTCTTCGCTTGGATGAATCTGGTCGTAAAGGGCGCGAAGCTCATCGCGCTCCCGCGACACCTCGTCCAGGCGCGTCCGGATATCGTCGACCCGCCTCTCCTGCTCGTGCACGGTCTGAAGCGTGTCGGACAGGCGGGCCCCTAGCGATCCCTCCTCGACCTGCGTCACCCGCACACCGGTTTCATAGGCGTAATAGGCTGTCAGAGCGAAAACCGCCCCACCCAGAAAAGCCTTGAACAGAAATTTGGCGATTGCTTTACGGCGTTCTTCGCTACGCCGGTTCCTGCGACGGTACATATATTCCTCAGATGTTCTGGTCCGGCTTCGAGTCTCGCGCCACGCCCGGACGTTCCGATGCCTGCCCCTTTTTGCGATGAAGCGGAACGACGGACGTCCCACCCTTTCCCCGGGCTATTCGCCAACGAACCGGTAGAGCCGTTGATCCTTGAGCGCCGAAACGGAAATCATCTTGACGGCGGTTCTGTCGCCCACCCTTCGCAGGCGGGCATGGGGAATACCCTCCCGATCGCTGATGAGGTCTTGCACCTCCCACACCGAAGAGGAATCGGCTTGCTGATATTTCTGTCCCTGTTGCACGTCCCGTCGAGACATTCTCACGAAAACCTCGGTTCCATCGTCATACCCTCGATCTTAAGGCCCCCCCTAAGGTATCCCCCGATGTGATGATGGATGGAACCCGGCCTCTCATTCCCCGTCTTCGCCGCAGTGTGACAAAGACAAGCCGGAATTGCAAAGGCCGTTACGCCCTTGCAAAAGGCTAAAGAGGCGTTCCGCCAGAAATGGAAACGCCGGCCCCTGGATATCCAAGGGCCGGCGTCCAATACCGAACCGGGTGTCGCTGCGTTCAGCAGCAACGACCGATGCGTCCTCCATACCGGCTATTCTGACGCTCTATGAAAAATTCTTCATAGGTCATCACCGGCTGGTCGGGATGGGTGACGCGCCGATGTTCGACATAGGTGTCGTAATCGGGAACGCCGACCATCATCCGGCCCGTCTGCTTGAGAAGCTTCGTAAATTGCTTGAATTCATCAAGCATTCTTCGCGCCTTCTCCTTCGGGATTGATTTCGCACGTCGAAATCTTGTCCGTGGCCAAGGCCCGGCGGATGGCAACGAAGCTGAAGACCAGCATCAAAACCACCAGCAACGCGCAGGCCGCCGTCAGCACCGCGTTCAGATAGGTGCTGAAAACGATCTGGTGCATCTGGTCCAGATTCTTGGCCGGGCCGAGAACCTGTCCATTGGCGATGGCGGCCTGATAACGCTCCGCCTGAGCCAGGAACCCGATGCTCGGTTTGGGATGGAACAGCTTCTGCAGACCGGCAACCATCGTGCAAAGCAACAGCCACGTCGCCGGAATGATCGGAATCCAGGCGTATTTCTGCAGCTTCATCTTGAAGAAGATGGTCGTGATCAAGAGCAGGGCGATACCGGCCAGCATCTGGTTCGAGATGCCGAACAGCGGCCACAGCGACCGGATGCCACCCAGAGGATCGGTGACGCCGCCATAGAGCAGATAGCCCCACAGAGCGACCGCGAGCCCGGATCCGATGACGTTGTTAGCCCAGCTTTCGGTGTTGCGGAAGGATGGAATCACGCTGCCGACCATGTCTTGCAACATGAAGCGGCAAACACGAGTGCCCGCATCGACCGTGGTCAGGATGAACAACG
>Ga0265295_1006138_pt1 | contig 14712 bp, 14 predicted proteins | sample Munlansysbiofilm_FD_192503 | JGI IMG/M metagenome (GOLD analysis project Ga0265295, IMG submission 192503) | Leachate microbial communities from a municipal landfill in Southern Ontario, Canada - Methane capture system biofilm | ecosystem: Engineered > Solid waste > Landfill > Unclassified ... | reverse complement strand
GGCCAGTTATCACAATTCGGAAATTCTCAAAAAAACCGATCACCACCGATCAATTGCTGGGTTATGGTTCGATCTCAAAAAAAATGTTATCGTTTTTGGAAGCCTGCGTCAAAGGCAAGCTGAATATCATTGTTTCGGGCGGAACCGGCAGCGGGAAAACAACGATGCTGAACGTTTTGTCCAGTTTTATTCCTGATAATGAACGGATTATCACCATTGAAGACTCGGCTGAACTGCGGTTGATTCAGGATCATGTCATCACCCTGGAAAGCCGCCCTTCCAACTTGGAAGGAAGAGGCAAGATATCGATTCGGGAACTGGTTGTCAATGCCCTCAGAATGCGACCGGATCGAATCATTGTTGGTGAGGTTCGATCAGCGGAAACCATTGATATGCTTCAAGCCATGAACACCGGCCATGACGGTTCCCTGACTACGATCCATGCAAATACCCCGAGAGATTCGCTGTCGCGGATTGAGACCATGGTTTTAATGTCCGGGATGGATTTACCCTTGCGGGCAATCCGGGATCAGACGACCTCGGCCATTGACATCATCATTCAGCAATCGCGGCTCCGCGACGGAACCCGAAAGGTGGTCAATATTACTGAGGTCACTGGATTAGAGGGGGAGGTTATTGTCATGCAGGATATTTTCAGCTACGAAATGACGGGACAATTGGATACTGATGGAAAATTTAAAGGTCGATTTAAAAGCATGGGGATTAAACCTCGATGTTTAGAAAAAATTGCTCATAATGGGGTGATGATCAACGATGATTGGTTTATTGAATAAAGAAACGTTAATGGGGTAATGCAATGAATGCGATAATAATCACCTTGCTCATTATGGTCACGGTTTTCTTTCTGGTATTGCTGTTGCTGTACGTTATTTCAGCCGATCAGCGTCAGATGCAAAAGCGGCTTGAGGAAATGACAAGCCAAAGAAGTTCAGATTTAGAAAATTTGAAAAAAGTCAAAAGAAATCGTGACAAATCCAAACATAAGGTTCTTAAAAAACTGGAAAATGACTTGTCGATGTCGGGAATTCTGATCAGGCCATCAGAATTTCTGTTATTCTGGTTTCTATTAGCGATTGTTCCCTCAACCCTGCTGTTTATGCTGGGCGCTAATATTATCTTTGTAACGATCATGTTGATTTTTGGATTATTAGTCCCGCCCCTGTATGTCAATAAAAAAAGAGCGAAACGGGTCGAATTGTTTGAACAACAGCTGATTGATGCCATCAGCATTATGAGCAGTTGTTTGAAGGCCGGACTTACTTTTCAACAGGCCCTGGTCAGTATTTCAACCGAAATGCCAAATCCGATTTCGGAAGAATTTGGCCGGGTTGTCAAGGAATTAAAATTAGGAAGCTCGATTGAAACATCCTTAACCCGGCTGTCAGATAAAATAGGCAGCCAGAACTTTATGATGATTGTCTCAGCGATTCTTATTCAGCGTCAAACCGGGGGGAATCTCTCTGAAATTCTGATAAATATTTCGGGCACTATCAAGGAGCGGTTTAAAATAAAAAACGAGATAAAAGTACTGACTGCCACGGCCAGAACCTCAGGTCTGGTGGTTGGCTTAATGCCGGTGGCGATTATTCTGGTCTTTATGCTTTTTAATCCAAATTATGTGACCGTTTTCTTTGAATCCAATCTCGGTATTGCGATGATTGTCATTGCCATGGTTATGGAGCTGATCGGGTACCTGTTAATCCGAAAAATTGTCAATATCAAATTCTGATTGAAATGAGGTGACGTTCAATGATGTTTTTAGCAATAAGCGTTTCGGCGCTGCTTTTTGTGCTGATTCTGATTGTGTTTTATAACAAAGCAAGTATCGCTGATACGAAAAAGAAAAGACTTAATTCAATAAAAAAAAGAAATAAAAATGATCTTGATGATGAGTTTGAAAAGCCTTTTTTTCAACGCGTTATTCTACCGGTCTATCAATCGTTAATCAAGAAAATATCATCGTTGTTTCCCCAAAAAAGTGGTGTGAATGATAAAAAAACTGAAACAAACCTGAGGCTTGCTGGTTTGCAGCTTGCCGTTAATGAATATAATGCCATTCGGATTGTTGTTTTTGCAGGCTTTTTTATCGGGGCGTTTATTGTGACCTTATTTACCCGCTGGAATATCGCAAACGAATTGTTATTTGTTTTTGTTAGTATGTTATTAGGGATTGTTTGCCCGGTAATCTTTTTAAAACTCAAAATTAATAAACGCCAAGGTGCCATTTCGAATGAATTGCCGGATATTATGGATATTTTATGTGTCACCATGGAAGCTGGGCTGGGTTTTGATTCGGCTTTAATTAAAATTGGCGAGCGTTTAAGTGGGGTGCTGGTGGCGGAGCTAAATATTGTTCATACTGAAATCAATTTTGGAAAGCCGCGAAAAGATGCGCTAAGGAGTTTGGCTGACCGTAATTCGGTTGAAGAATTAAAGACTTTTGTGGGCTCAATTATTCAGGCTGAACAATTGGGGATTCCCATTAATCATGTGCTCAAGGCTCAGTCAGAAGAATTGCGGATAAAAAGACGACAACGGGCCGAAGAAAAAGCAATGAAAGCACCAGTCAAAATGATGATTCCACTGGTGTTTTTCGTGCTCCCGGTTTTGTTTATCGTTCTTTTGGGACCAACGATTTTACAGCTTGTTAAACAGTTTGGTTAAGGGGTATAATAAATGAATAATTGTATTATCCTAAAAAATGGCAAGGTATTGCTCAGTGAGGTAAAAGTAGCTGATCGTTTTTTAACCCGCTTGGTTGGTTTATTAAGAACCGCCGGACTGGCTGAGAACCAGGGTTTGCTACTGAAAAAATGCAACCAGGTTCATACCTTTGGGATGAAATTTCCGATTGATGTGATATTTTTGTCAAAAGACGGAGATATATTGCATATGCAACAAGAAATGAAACCGGGTAAAGTGAGTCCGCATATTAAAAAGGCTTATTGGGCATTGGAGTTAAAGTCTGGTTCCTGTTTGCAATATCAGTTGGAAATCAACCAGCGTCTCGTCGTCAGGCAATAATTTTAGAAAGGTATGATGAATCATGGCAAAAAAATCTGAACAACTAACCTTAGATGAGCTCAGAGATAAGTCAGAAAAATCAAAAACAAAACTATCTTTTGGAAAAGAAATGGGCGGATACAATAAAAAACAAGTAACAGAGTATATTGATAATTTAACTGAAAACTTACGTAGTGCCGAGGAATCCTTTAATAATCGGCTTGAAGAATATGCAGCCATGATAACAATGTTAAAACAGGAGCGTGATCAATACGGCGAAATGTATAATCTCTGTAAAAGTTCAAAAATTGAAATGTCAAATCAGATTGACGAACTAAAAAGAGAAAATGACGAACTGAATCAGTTGATCAACGAACTGAGCGTTAATCAAAATCCGCTGCAACCCGAATCGTTTAGTACTGATCCCAGAGAAGCTGCTGTTGAATCACAAAAGAAACTTGAGGAATACCTGAGCTATGAACAGGAAAGCCAGGAAATGAAGGATCAATTAGACCAGTTAAAGACAATGGTGCGCGAGTTGAATAATGAGCTTGACACCTATGCAAAAGAAAATCTTAACAAACATGATTCAGGAAATGCTTTTGTTGAGCAAACACAGGAAGCTAATGAGGTCTTACAAAGTCAGTACGATGATATTCTGCGGGAAAGAAGTGCATTGTTAACTGAAAAAAATCGTTTGGCGGCAGAGAACAATAAACTCGTTGATACGGTAGATGATTTAAACGAGCGCTTAAAAACCGCCCATCAGAAATGTGATGCTAGAATTCAGGCGTTAAATTCAAATGCTGATGAATTCATAAAAAATCACCAGGAAAATCTGGTTCAGTTGACAATAAACATGAAAAATTCATTGAATCTGATCGAAGCGGAGGATGATGATCTATTAAATCTCAAGATGCTTATGCGAGGTGAAAATAATCAGGAGCTATAGAATTAAAAGAACCAGATTCAGCTAATTCCATGTGATTAATTTTCTGAGACAAAATAAGTTATTTTAAGAACATAAATAATCGCTTCTGCTTGATTTGTTGATGATTCTGTATTACTATGTATGGTATCAACGCTAAAAAAAGGAGTGGAAGTAATGAGCTTTGAAATTGTAACGGACTCTTCTGCTAATTTGCCAGATGTATTAATTAATCAATATAACCTGCATATATTATCGCTTTTATACCGAATCGGTGAAGAGGAATATGAAAGTTATGTTAAGGGGCAGCGAACGGACTTAACAGAATTTTATAAACGGATGCGTAATAAAGAAGTCATCACAACCTCTTGCATGAGTTCAGGTACTTGTCGTGATTTATTTGAGCGTATTCTCAGCCAGGGTAAAGACCTTCTTTATATTGGGTTTTCATCAGCGCTCAGTGCAACCTATCAAACTGGTAGTCAGGTGTTGGAGGAAATGAAAACCGAGTATCCGAATGCTAAAATTATGATGGTGGATACCCTGGGAGCATCTCTTGGTGAGGGGCTTTTAGTAACCCATGCCGCAAAACTTCGCGAAGACGGGCAATCGATTGAATCGGTTTATGACTGGCTGATTGAGAATCGATTGCATCTTTGTCACTGGTTTACAGTGGACGATTTATTTTTTTTGATGCGTGGCGGAAGAGTCTCGGCATCTAGTGCAATCATGGGGACGGTGCTGAGTATTAAGCCGGTCATGCACATGGATAATGATGGTCGCCTGATTCCGGTATCTAAGGTACGTGGTCGCAAGAATTCGCTCCGTGTTCTTTTGGAACAAATGGAAAAAACGGCAATTGACCCCAAAAACCAGACTGTTTATATCTCTCATGGCGATTGCCTGGAAGATGCCCTCTATCTGGCTGATAAAATAAAACAGAAATTTGGAACCGAGGATATTCTGGTTCACCTGATTGAACCAGTCATTGGTGCCCATTGTGGCCCGGGAACAGTCGCGCTGTTTTTTATTGGCACCGAAAGATAAGATCATTACCGATTGAAAAAGTCAACAGCCTGATGACTTCATCAGGTTTTTTTAAAATTCTCAAATCAAAAATACTTGAATTTAGTCAAAGTAGCCTTTGCCAATGATAAAACGGAAATTATTTTTTAACAACGTTTAAACAGAGTGTCATAACAGCGTTTAATCAATTCCTAAAAGGTTATAAATAAAATAGAATCATTTGTGTGGCTGAGTATTCTATAATTATGGAGGGTTGATATGTTTGATAAAATAATCGTTGTTTCTGAGGTTTCAAATGCATCCGCTGAGATGGTGAAATGTATCAAGAACTTGCGTTCTTTGGGTGCTGAAGAATGTCTGCTTATCCAATGTTTTAATCCTCAGGATGTTGACACCGGCGTTTCATCCTATTTGACGTCAATATTTAATGAGAATTTAAAAAATCAGTCTGCGATGTTAGCGGAGCAGGGGTTTATTGTCAAAACTCAAATTATTGCTGGCAATATAAAAAATGAAATTAATCGGATTGCCCAGGAAGAGCAATATTCGTTAATTGTTGTCGGAGCCGAAAAACACTCGATTGTCGGTTCATTGTTTTTAGGTGGGGTCGCTTACGATATTTTATATGGTGCCACAAAACCAATCCTTCTTATAAAGGAGTCGAATCTGAAACAGACAACCGCGGACACAAAGGATCTGATCCAGCATATCTTGTTTCCCACCGATTTTTCTAAAAATGCCGATATTGCATTTGAACAAGTTAAGGAAATGGTTAAAAATGGTGTAAAGAAGGTGACAATATTTCATATACAGGATGAATCCAAAATCAATCCTTACCTCTTGCATCGATTAGTTGAATTTAATGAAATTGATAATGGCCGACTTCAAAAACTTAAAGACGAACTGCTCGCACTTAATGAGGTCGAAGTTCAAATACAGATACGGCGTTCAATCAACAATTGAATACGGCGCTGGATACTTTGAGAGAAAATGGAAAATTAACAGAGCTATCAATGAAATGGTTTGGTCAGGATGTCACTCAAAATATTGATACAAATTTAAAAGTTATTGAATAATCAAAACAATAAAGGAACCCGGTGCTGGAATTTGATGATACCCAGCGCCGGGTCTTTTTGTTTGCAAAAGCGTTTCATTGCCATTATAATTGTGATAGTATAAAGAATATGGTTAAAGAAGGGAAAACGGGCGGTGAATGAATTAATTTATTGGATATGGTTGATGCGTCTTGAAAAAATATCGATCAAGCAAAAAAATCTGTTGCTTGATCAATTTATTTCCCCAGAAGTGATTTATTCATTAAGTCCTGAAGCCTTGGCAAAAACAAAATTTTTGGATCAAAAGACGGTGAATTATTTGTGCCAGGTCAGATCGCTTGATCAAGCCAAACAGGATTTGACGTATATGAAGAAAAATAATATTCAGCTGATCCCCCGTGGTGATCCGAGATTTCCGGAATCGCTCGCTAATCTCTACATGCCGCCTTTAGCTATATACGCCAAAGGCGATTTAACACTACTGCATGCGCCCCTTACCATCGGGATTATTGGTTCCCGGAACCCCACTGTGGCAGGCGAGAAATACGCCAAACTATTTTCTCATTCGCTGTCATCGGTCGGAGTGACAATCGTCAGCGGTTTGGCGGATGGCATTGACGGTAGAAGCCATTGGGGCAGTGTCAATGAACCAGGAAGCACCATCGGGGTTTTAGGGTCCGGTATTGATATCTGCTATCCTCGGGTTAATCAAAAACTCTTTGAGCTGATGGCGGAGAAAGCATTGATTATTACCGAATTCAATTTGGGAGAAAAACCGCTTCCCTATCACTTTCCCCAAAGAAATCGGATCATCAGCGGACTTTCCCAGGGGGTTCTGGTAATTGAAGCCCGAAAAAAAAGTGGTTCGCTGATTACGGTAAACCATGCCCTAGAACAGGGAAAGAATGTTTATGTGATTCCTGGGGATATCAGCGGTGCTAACTGGGCAGGCGGAAACCAACTGCTTAAAGAGGGTGCGAAACTTGTTACCGATCCGAAGGATATTTTAGAAGATTATATTATTTTTGATCAACCGGTGATAAAGCATCATGAAACGGCACAACTAACAGCATTAAAGATGGCCACCCCCGAGGAACAGCTCCTGTTTGATCTGATCAGAAAAGGTTATCGTACTATTGATGAGCTGGTGGCCTGTTCCGAATTACCGATCAATCGGGTCAATAGTCTGCTGACGATGATGGAAATAGAAGAAATTATTATGATTAAATACGGAAATATCGTATTAATTTAAGGACAATGGGTTATATTCGACTGCATGCGTTTGTATTTTGTGGAAATATTTGCTATAATGTGGCTATTTCAAGAGAAAAAACCTCATTAATATTAAGAAAGAAGGAGGTATTCAATGAACAAAACCCTGGTTATCGTTGAATCGCCGGCAAAAGCTAAAACAATAAAAAAATATCTACCTAAAGGCTACGAAGTTGAAGCAACCATGGGACATGTGATTGATCTGCCTAAAAGTCGGATTGGTATTAATATAGAAGAAAATTTTAAACCCGATTATATTAAAATTCGCGGCAAGGCGGAATTACTAAAAAAATTGAAAAATGCTGCCAAAAAAGCCGATCAAGTTTATCTTGCCACTGACCCTGATCGTGAAGGGGAAGCGATATCCTGGCATATGGCCAATTTTCTGGAAATTGATTTAGCGACAAAATGTCGGATTGAGTTTCATGAAATTACCAAAAAAGCGGTAAACGCCGCCATTGAAAATAAAAGAATGATCGATATCGACTTAGTCAATTCACAGCAGGCTCGACGTATTCTGGATCGACTGGTTGGGTATTCGCTGAGTCCTTTTTTGTGGAAAAAGGTTAAGAAGGGGCTCAGCGGTGGCCGGGTTCAATCCGTTGTAACCCGCATCATTGTCGATCGCGAAGAGGAGATTGCCGCCTTTATTCCGGAAGAATATTGGAATCTGGAGTTACTCTTAAAAAAATCGGATGATGACAAATCATTTGTTTCAAAATTTTATTCTGAGGATGGTAAGAAAAAGACCATCACCAATGCCGAAGAGGCGATCCGTTTGGAAAATGTGGTGGCAGCGAATACGATTGCCATCGAAAATGTAAAAAAGAGAATTCGCTATCAAAAACCACCAGTGCCTTTTACGACCAGTACCCTCCAACAGGAAGCCTATAAGTCGCTTGGCTTTACAACCCAACGGACGATGCGTCTGGCTCAGCAACTCTATGAAGGGGTGGACATCAAAGGCAGCGGTCTGACTGGTTTAATTACCTATTTAAGAACCGATTCAACTCGGATCGCCGATGAAGCCGTTCAAGAGAGCAAAGAATACATCAAACAGCATTTTGGCGATGATTATCTGGGAACCGAAAAAAAAGTCGGGAAGAAGAAGAACGTTCAAGATGCCCATGAAGCCATTCGCCCTTCATCAGTTATGTTGACTCCGGAAGAAGCCCGAGATTCACTGGAACCGGATCAGTATCGGTTATATAAGCTGATTTGGGAAAGATTGCTCTGCAGTCAAATGGCTGACGCTCAGTATTACGTTACCGATGTCGACGTTAGCTGCAGTAATCTGATTTTTAAAACTAAAGGGGAAACGCAAAAGTTTGATGGCTTTACCCGGATTGGTAAAAGTGCCGGAAAAAATGATGACAGTATCTTACCGGAATTAGCCATTGGGGATGACCTGGTTCGGCTTAAGACGACCAAAGAACAAAAATTCACCAAGCCGCCGGCTCGTTATACCGAAGCATCCTTGGTTAAAATTCTTGAAGAAAAGGGCATCGGCCGACCGAGTACCTATGCGCCAACCATTGCGACCATTAAGAATCGTGACTATGTTGAAGTGGAAGACAAGCATTTTAAACCGACTGAGCTTGGCATCACAGTAACTCATTTGATGAAAGAGTATTTTAGTGATGTGGTTAATATTTCATTCACCGCTGAAATGGAAGATCGTCTTGATTTAGTTTCCGAAGGAAAAACGGATTGGGTTGAGCTTCTGAAGAACTTTTATACGGGTTTTGAAAAGGAACTGACCAATGCTCAGGAAAAGGCCGAAGCGGTGACAATCGCTGATCCCGAATCGGATGTCGATTGTGAATTGTGTGGTCGGCGGATGGTCATAAAAAAAGGAAAATATGGTCGTTTTCTGGCATGCCCAGGTTTTCCGGAATGCAAAAACACGAAACCTTTTTTTGAAAAAACCGGGGGGATCTGTGCTCTTTGCGGTGGCGATATCGTCAAACGAACTTCTAAAACGGGACGAACTTTTTATTCATGCAACAATTATCCGGACTGTGACTATATGAACTGGGACTTACCAATCCCGGAAAAATGCCCGGTCTGCGGATCGACCCTTTTTCAAAAAGGTCTGGGTAAGCGAAAATCGATCTATTGCGATAAAAAAGATTGCGGCTATAAAGCACCGACTGCAGAATAAATGGCAGTACAATTGATAAGAAAGTGAGAAAAAATATGTTTCATGCAACAACCATAGTAGGAATACGACATAATGGACAGGTCGCCATTGCCGGTGATGGGCAGGTAACCATGGGTGAAAAAACAATCATGAAAAACAAAGCGACAAAAATCAGAAGAATCTATCATGATAAAATCTTAGTTGGTTTTGCCGGATCAGTTGCCGATGCTTTTACGCTCTGCGAAAAATTTGAACACAAGGTTGAACAATACAATGGTAACTTAAAACGTTCCGCCGTGGAACTGGCCAAAGAATGGCGTTCAGACAAGATCCTGAGAAAGCTTGAAGCACTGCTGATTGTTATGGATGAAAGTGAAACGCTGGTCTTATCAGGCAATGGGGAAGTCATTGAACCAGATGATGATGTGGCGGCCATCGGCTCTGGGGGATCCTATGCCCTTGCGGCAGCGAGAGCTTTAAAAGGCTATTCAAACCTCAGTGCTGAAGAAATGGTTTATGAATCATTGAAAATTGCCTCAGAAATATGCGTATTTACAAATAATAATATTTCTGTTGAAGTATTATAGAAATGGAAGAATATTATGAAAGAATTAACACCCAAAAAAATCGTTACGGAATTAAACCGTTATATTATCGGTCAGGAGTCGGCCAAAAAAGCCGTTGCGGTAGCCATTAGAAACCGCTATCGGCGATCGCTACTGCCGGCTGATCTGATTGATGAGTTTACGCCTAAAAACATCATTTTAATCGGACCGACCGGGGTCGGTAAAACAGAAATTGCCAGAAGAATGGCAAAACTGGTAAAAGCGCCGTTTATTAAGGTTGAGGCCACAAAATTTACGGAAGTTGGTTATGTTGGCAGAGATGTCGAATCGATGGTCCGGGATCTGGTCAACACTGCGATTCGAAATGTCCAGCAGGAAAAAATGAAAGAGGTTTATGCCGAAGCCGAAAAGAATGCCAATAAAATTATTCTCGAGATTCTGGTACCCTCTAAAAAAGTCAAAGAAACCCTGAAAACGCCCTTTGATATCTTTATGAAGCCTTCGCCATCACCTGCCCCGACCCAATATGAATTGGAAGGTGATGCTGAAAAGGAAAAAACAAAAAAAGAAAAACGGGAAGCGTTGTCGAAAGAGTTGGCAGCAGGTCAGCTGGAAGATACGGTTATCGAAATTGAAGTGGATGACGATGGATCAAAGACCATTGGTATTATGCAGGGGATGAACAATGACAGCATGTCCTTTAATATGAATGATATTCTGGGCGATTTTCTGCCGCAAAAAAAGAAAAAGAAAAATGTAAAAATTTCCGAGGCCAGAAAAATACTGATCAATCAGGAAGCCCAAAAGCTGATTGATATGGATCAGGTCAATGAGCAAGGCGTCAAGGATGCGGAACAAAACGGCATTATTTTTATTGATGAAATCGATAAAATTATCGGAAATGGCAACAATCATGGGCCGGATGTTTCTAGAGAAGGTGTCCAGCGGGATATTTTGCCGATTGTCGAGGGCAGTACCGTCAATACAAAATATGGTCCAATCAAGACGGATTTTATTTTATTTATTGGCGCTGGGGCCTTCCACGTTTCGAAAATAGCGGACATGATTCCTGAGTTGCAGGGGCGATTTCCGATCAGCGTTCAGCTCGACAGTTTGACTGAGGAAGACTTTATTCAGATACTGACCCATACTGAAAATTCGGTGATTAAGCAATATCAGGAGCTGATCCGAACCGAGAATGTCAATCTGATTTTTGCGGATGAAGCAGTTAAGCACATCGCTAAAATAGCCTATCTTCAAAATGAAGAAGACGAAAATATTGGTGCCCGGCGGCTGCACACGGTGATGGAAAAACTATTGGAAGAAATATCTTTTTATGCTTCAGAATATGAACAGGATGATTTTATAATTGATATGAATTATGTGGAACAGGTATTCAATATCTCCGATAAACGCGATAATTACCAAAAATATTTACTATAAATAAAAAATGCTTGTGCAAATGAAATGACTGTGCTAGTATATAAAGGTATGTATTACACACATTCTCTGAGAGGCATCAGGTGCCTGTTTTCAGGTCGATGTTCTTGATTGATGAGAATGGAGGAAAAACCAAGGAGGAATGAATTATGGCATGTGTTTCAATGAAACAACTATTAGAAGCAGGGGTGCATTTTGGGCATCAGACACGACGATGGAATCCGAAAATGGCTCCATATATTTTTACAGAAAGAAATGGTATCTACATCATTGATTTGCAACAAACTGTGAAAAGAATCGAAAAAGCTTATAATTTCGTCAAAGAACTGGCTGAAAACGGCGAAGAAATTCTTTTTGTCGGGACAAAAAAACAAGCTCAAACAAGCATTGAAAGAGAAGCAAAACGTAGCGGAAGCTATTGTGTTAATCATCGTTGGTTAGGTGGAACCTTAACAAACTTCGGTACCATCAGCAAACGAATTGACCGCTTAAATGAACTTGAACAAATGGAAGAAGATGGTACATTTGCGCTTCTGCCTAAAAAAGAAGTTATTAAACTGAAACGTCAACGCGAAAAATTACAAAAATTCTTAGGTGGCATCAAAGATATGAAGGGTGTTCCGGGAGCAATTTTTGTTATTGATACTAAAAAAGAAAGAATTGCCATCGCTGAAGCTAAAAAATTGGGGATTCCAATTATTGGAATCGTTGATACGAACTGTGATCCTGATGAAATTGACTATATCATTCCTGGTAATGATGATGCGATTCGTGCCGTTGCTTTAATCCTTTCGGTTATTTCAGACGCTATTATCGAAGGACGTCAGGGCGAGCAAGTCGAAGAAGAAATTGCACCAGTGGCAGTACCAGCAGCACCAGTCGTAGCAGAAGAAGTTGTTGTCGACATTGAAGTTGTTGAAGTTGTTGCTGAAGTTATTGAAGCAGAATAATTTATAATTACGATCAGGAGGAAAAAATTGGACGCAAAATTAGTAAAAGAATTAAGAGCCAAAAGTGGTGCCGGTATGATGGACTGCAAAAAAGCCTTAGTTGAAACAGATGGAAATATCGAAGATGCAATGGTCTTTTTAAGAGAAAAAGGACTGGCTGCAACCAACAAAAAAGCAGGTCGCGTTGCCGCTGAAGGCATCGTTGAATCATATATTCATATGGGTGGAAAAATCGGTGTTCTGGTCGAAGTCAACTGCGAAACAGATTTTGTTGCGAAAAACGAAGGATTTAGAAACTTTGTTAAAGACGTAGCGATGCATATTGCCGCAGCTAATCCTTTATATGTAAACAAAGAAGAAGTGCCAATGGAAGAACTCGAAAAAGAAAAAGAGATTCTTCGAGCGCAAGCTTTAAATGAAGGCAAACCAGAAAAAATCATTGATAAAATGGTCGAAGGTCGGGTCAGTAAATATTATAAAGAAATTTGTCTGATGGAACAACCATTTGTTAAGAATCCTGATCTGACGATTGAAGATCTGGTCAAAGAACAAATCATGACCATCGGTGAAAATGTCAAAATCAGACGATTCGCCCGATTTCAGATGGGTGAAGGATTAGAGAAAAAAGAAGAAAACTTTGCCGAAGAAGTAGCGAAGCAATTAAACGCATAAATCTTTAAAAAGAACACATTCGTGTTCTTTTTTTACCGTTGATAAGATTGTAAATTAACACCAGTTACGATATAATAGAGAAAATGAAGGGGGGAATATTTTTGGAACCGAAATACAAACGTGTCATCATAAAATTAAGCGGTGAAGCTTTAGCAGGCGGTACCAGTCACGGCATCGATACCCCAACCGTACAATCCATCTGTAGTCAAATTAAAGAAGTTTTTGAGTTGGGTGTTGAAATTGCCATTGTTGTGGGCGGTGGTAATTTTTGGCGGGGACGCAGCGGCGAAGGAATGGATAAATCCACGGCAGACTATATGGGAATGCTCGCCACCTGTATCAATGCACTTGGTTTACAGGATGTGCTAGAAGAAATGGAAGTCCCTGTCCGTGTCCAAACAGCAATCGAAATGAAACAAATTGCAGAGCCCTATATCCGCAGAAAAGCAGTTCGCCATCTCGAAAAAAGGAGAGTTGTCATTTTTGCCTGCGGTACCGGAAATCCCTTTTTCACAACCGATACAACGGCAGCACTGCGAGCTGCTGAAATTGATGCTGAAATTATCCTTTTAGCCAAAAGTATTGATGCAGTATATGATTCAGATCCACTAGTTAATCCAGATGCAATACGTTATTCCGAATTATCGTACATCGATGTGTTGAATCAAGGCCTGAAAGTCATGGATTCAACGGCAACATCATTGTGTATGGATAATCACATTCCTATTCTAGTGTTTGGTTTAAATGAACCGAAAAATATTTTACGTGCGATCATGGGCGAAAAAATCGGAACAATTATTCGGGAGGTATAGAAGATGGTAAATGAGATTAAAGCAACAGCAAATGAAAAAATGGATAAAGCACTGAGAAATCTTAATGAGAGTCTTGGCAGCTTGCGGGCAGGAAGAGCAAATCCGCGTATTCTCGATAAGGTGACGGTTGATTATTATGGCTCACCGACAAGTCTGAATCAGTTGGCAAATATCAGCACGCCTGAAGCAAGAATGATCGTCGTGCAGCCTTATGATGCAACGGCTATCCCGGCCATTGAAAAGGGTATTTTAAAATCCGACCTGGGTTTTAATCCCTCCAACGATGGCAAGGTCATTCGTTTGCTGATTCCCCAATTGACTGAGGAACGACGCAAAGAACTGGTCAAATTGGTTAAAAAATATGGTGAAGAATGTAAGGTCGCCATGCGGAACATTCGCCGCCACGCCATTCAGGAACTGAAAGATGGTCAAAAAGAAGGACTGATCACCGAGGATGATTTAAAACAAGGTGAAAAAGAAATTCAGAAGGTAACGGACGAAGAGATTAAAAACATTGAAACCATTCTAAAAGAAAAAGAAGCAGAAGTTTTAGAAGTTTAATTGTTTTTCGGGATATGATTTATTTAATTGTTTATTCAATTATATAGTATGTCATTAAGAGTGGGGAGACCCACTCTTAACTATTTTTCGAGTAGGTATCGATATAGATGGCTGCTACGGAAAAACCGTCTCTTATCAAATATAAATTAAAGATAAGATTAAAGTCGAGATAAAAAACGAATTAAAAAGGAAAAAGTATGAAAAAAGTATCGAAAGAATTCTTTTTAGAAGAATTAACTGCGCCAGTGGTGGAATCGCTTGGC
>Ga0265295_1006137_pt1 | contig 14712 bp, 16 predicted proteins | sample Munlansysbiofilm_FD_192503 | JGI IMG/M metagenome (GOLD analysis project Ga0265295, IMG submission 192503) | Leachate microbial communities from a municipal landfill in Southern Ontario, Canada - Methane capture system biofilm | ecosystem: Engineered > Solid waste > Landfill > Unclassified ... | reverse complement strand
TGCAGGTCCAGGTCGAGGACAGCTATTTCATCATGCCCCTGTCCGCCGTGGAGGAATGCGTGGAACTGATCCGCAAGGACGGCGGCCGCGCCGATCTCATCAACCTGCGCGGCCAGATGGTGCCCTATGTCAGCCTGCGCGCCGGATTCGAGATTCCGGGGCAGGCGCCGGAAATCGAGCAGGTCGTGGTCTGCAACTCCCAGGGGCGGCGCGTGGGCATCGTGGTGGACCGGGTCATCGGCGAGCACCAGACCGTCATCAAGAGCCTGGGCAAGGTCTATCAGGACGTGCGCGGCATTTCCGGCGCGACCATCAAGGGCGACGGCAGCATGGCGCTCATCCTCGACATAGCCGCCCTCGTGGCCTGAAAGACATGAACGACGCAGGCGGCCAGACCGCTCCGCTCATGACCGACAAGGAACTCAAGCAGTTCAGCGAGTTCATCTATTCGGAACTGGGCATCAAGATCACCCAGACCAAGAAGACCATGCTTCAGGCCCGTCTGCAACGCCGACTGCGCACCCTGAACATGAAGTCCTACGGGCAGTACCTTGAATACCTGCAATCGCTCAAGGGACTGGAGGTCGAGCTGCCGCAGATGGTCGACGCGGTGACCACCAACACCACCAGCTTCTTTCGCGAGCCGAAGCATTTCGAATATCTGTCCCAGGTCATCCTGCCGCAGTGGCAGAAAAAACACCCGGGCCAAACGTTTGCCGTCTGGAACGCGGGTTGTTCGTCAGGGGAGGAGCCCTACACCACGGCCATGACGCTCATGGACTACCACGAACGGATAAGCCCTCTGCGCTTCACCATCGTGGCTACGGACATTTCCACCGACATCCTGAAAAAAGCGGCCCGCGCCGTGTATGAAGACGAGAAGATCGGAACAATCCCGGTGGAATTCAGACGCAAATACCTGCTGCGCAGCAAGGACAGAAGCAGGCGGATGGTGCGCATCGTTCCGGAGCTGCGCGAAAAGGTCAGCTTCCGGCACCTGAATTTCATGGACGACTTTCAGTTCCGCGAGAAGATGGATCTGATCTTCTGCCGCAACGTCATGATCTATTTCGACAAAAAGACCCAGACCGAGCTGGTTCACAAATTCTGCAACCATCTCGAGCCCGGCGGTTATCTGTTCATCGGCCATTCCGAAAGCCTGGCCGGAACGGATCTGCCCTTGAAACAGCTGGCTCCCGCCACCTACCTGCGCATCTAGGCGTTTCGACACGCCGCCCGTCGCCTCCTACAGGGCCGGCAGGCTGACCCAGAAGGTCGTGCCCACGGAATCAGAGGACGAAAAACCGACCTCCCCGCCGAGATAATTCTCCGCCAGCAGCTTGATGGAATAGGTGCCAAGCCCCCGGTCCTGACTTTTGGTCGAAAACGAGCGCTTGAAAACCTGTAGCCGCACCGATTCTTCCATCACGCCGGGATTGGCGACCTGGAACACCGCCCTGCCGCCCTCCCGGCGCAGCCCCGCAGTGACGATCCCGCCCGCCGGGGTGGCTTCGAAGGCGTTTATGAGCATGTTGACCAGCACCCTGCGCAGCAGGGAAAAGTCGGAGTACACGGCCACATTGGCGCTGTCCGGATCAAGATGGATGGTCTTGTCCAGGGCCTTGGGATGGGACCGGAACTCCGCGACCACGGACTCGACGATCTCGAGACCCTGCAGCGTGATCTTGGAAGCCGCGTATTCATTTCTTTCCACGGCCAGAAGCTGTTTTTGTTTCTGGATCTCGTCGACCAGGGCGAACAGGGAGGACCGCGCCATGTGGGCGATCTCCCTGGCGTCCTCGGGCACTTCGTTCATGAGGATGTCGACCAGATTCCTGGCCCCGCCCGCGGAATTCAGGATGTCGTGGAAAAAGATCCGCTCCAGGGCCTGACGGCGCTTCTCGTCGCCGATGTCACGAAGCGTGAGCACGTAGAACATGCCCTTCGGCGTCTCCCAGGGGGAGACCAGAATCCGCAGATCCCTGGCCACGGCCGCCCCGTGTTCATCGCGGCACAGAAGTTGGCATTCATGCTCGGCCGTGTTGCCGGTCTCCATGCTCTCGAGGATCGCCCGCAGCGCTCCGCATTCGTTGCAGTAACGCGACGTTCCGCAACCGTTTTCCCCCACATCGCAATAGACGCACCCCATGGCCTCGCCCGGACGCTTGGCCAGCAAAGAGGTCAGTCCGCTTCCGGTGACATCGGAAAAGGCCCTGTTGGCGAAAACGATCTGGCGGCAGGAGTCCAGAACAAGAAGCGGCAGCGGAAAGAAATCGAAATACCCGGAACAGGGATGGCTTTCGATCCGGGCATGCTCCGTTCGGATTTCGGTCAAGGGCTTCCGCTCGCCCGGAGCGCACGGAGCTTCGCATTTTGTGTTCATGATGTGTCGCCTGGATATGGATGTTGACGCGAAACGCAAAGCAGGCCGTGAAAGGGCTCGAAACAACGGGCCCAATTTTCGCGTCCGCATTTTTTACCAAGACATATGTGAAGTCAAAGCATTTGTCCGAAACATGCGCGATGACAGCCACAACCGCGCCATCATCGTTCGCGGCAATGCGGGCGGGAACGAGGTTCGATTCGCGAGATGGGCTCTGTCCTTGAAATTCGCCATCATCTCGACTAGGCTGCCTCACCTTCATATTTCAGAAACCGCTGCGTAAAACGCCGAGAGAGCCTGATCGAAATTCCCCGGAAGCGGGAATCCACGAGAGTGGAAAAGGCCCCTCCCCCAAAGGGATGACGACTTTTTGCAGCGACATCATCTCAAGCACCTGGAAAGAATCTTGTACACGGATCTCTTGCAGTATGTTTTCGGCGGATTGACCAGCGGCGCCATCTACGCGCTCATCGCGCTGGGCTTTTGCGTGGTCAGCAACACCATGGGCATCGTCAACTTCATCCAGGTCGATTTCGTCACCCTGGGCGGGATGTTCATGTTTTCGGCCCTTTTCGCCCTCGGCCTGCCCACGGTCCCGGCCCTATGCCTGGCCGTCTGCCTTGTGGCCCTCGCGGCCATGGTCGTGGAACGCGTCGGCCTGAGGCCCGCACGCTCGGACAACCATCTGGTGCTCATCTTCCTGACCGTGGGCCTTTCCATCATTCTGCGCGGCATCATCAAGATCGCGTGGGGCACGAACCGCATGGCCCTGCCTCCCCTGACCCCGGACGTGCCCGTGCAGATCCTGGGCGCCAGCGTCCTGCCGCAGGCCCTGTGGATTCTGGGCCTGACCGTGGTCGCCATCACGATCCTGACCTGGTTCTTTCACCGGACGTCGCTGGGTTTGAGCATGCGCGCCGTGGCTTCCAACCCCACGGCCGCGGCCGTCGTCGGCATTGCCTCCGGCCGCATCCGCCTGACCAGCTACGCCATCGCCGGAGCCCTGGGCGGCCTGGCCGGAGTGCTGGTCACGCCCATCACCACCCTCAACTACGACGTGGGCGTGCTGCTGGGCCTCAAAGGTTTCGCCGCCGCCATCCTGGGCGGCTTCGGCTCCTTTCCCGGAGCCATCCTGGGCGGCCTGGGCCTTGGACTTCTGGAATCCCTGTCCGCCGGATACGTGTCCAGCGCCTACAAGGACGTGGTCGCCTTCGTGGTCCTGCTGCTGGTCCTCTTCGTCCGACCCAAGGGATTGCTGGGCAAGTGACGACTTTTTCTTATCACTTGTTGAAAAGGGTTGTGTGCGTCACGTTCAGCAAAATTTCCAGGACGAGGGGTAATCGCAGGCAGTTGGTAAACGTGAATGCCCCTCAGAGTTCATCGGAAATCACGAACGCGCAAAGCATCACGATTCGTCAGTAGCCGCTCCAACTCCCCTCCTGCCAAGGAGGGGTGCCCGAAGGGCGGGGTGGTTGACTTTTACAAACTGATTGCTTCATTCAAGGAGAATACCCCCTCCCCCTTCGGGTACTCTCCCTTGGCAGGGGGAGATTCACATCGGCATGCTCATCCCATCCCGCCAAGCCGCCGCCATCGGCATTGACCAATTGAAAACTCCAGACGCAGGTTCTATGCGCCAGATGCGGGGTGGCCGGAGAGGGCATACACACAGGTCTGCCCCTACGCTCGACATCTTCATGGCAAAACACTAATTTACACACTTTACCCTTGGCCAAATCGATTATACTTTCCCGGCCCAGACGACACCATTCCTCAAGGACGCTCATGACCGGCAGACAAGACTTTCTCTATTATCTCACCCTACACCGCACGGGCCTCTTCGTGACGCTCATGGCCGTGGCTCTGGTCCTCTTTCCCCTTGTCGAGGACAACCCGTACACCCTGGGCCTGACCAACCTCATCGCCGTCAACGCCATCGTTGTCCTGGGCCTGAACCTCTTCATCGGCTACACGGGCCAGATATCCCTCGGCCATGCCGCGTTCTTCGGCCTGGGAGCCTACGGCTCGGCCATCGCCACGGTGACCTTCGAACTGCCCTCCTGGCCGTCCATGCTTCTGGTCGCCGTGCTGGTGGCGCTGGTCGCCCTCCTGGTGGGGGCGGCGGTCCTGCGGCTCTCGGGCCACTATCTGGCCATGGCCACCCTGGGCCTCAACTACGTCGTGCATACCGTTCTCTTGCAGTGGGACGAGGTCACGGGCGGTCCGAGCGGATTCGCGGGCATCCCCAGCCTGAACCTGGCCGGGACGACCTTCGACGATCCGATCAGCCTGCACTATCTGCTCTGGAGCTTTGCCATGGTCTGCCTGCTGCTGTGCCTCAATCTGGTGCGCAGCGGCGTGGGCCGGGGTCTGGCCGCCCTGGCCGGGGACGAGACGGCGGCGGCGAGCCTGGGCGTCGACACCCGCGCGGCCAAGGTCAAGGTCTTCGTGCTCTCGGCGGTCCTGGCCTCCCTGGCGGGAAGTCTTTACGCCCACTGCTACCAGTACGTCAGTCCCGACACCTTCGGCATCTTTGCTTCCACGGATTTCGTCATCATGGTCGTCGTCGGCGGCATGGGCTCCATCTGGGGATCGGTCTTTGGCGCGGCATTTTTGACACTGATGCCCGAATGGGTGGAGTTCTTCAACAAATACAAAGATTTCGTGCATGGCGGCATTCTGGTGCTGGTGCTCATGTTCCTGCCCCAGGGCCTGATCACGGGTCTGACCGACATCATCCGGGTCCGGCTGGCCCTGTGGAGGCGCGACCATGCTTCGGCTTGAGAAAGTCGGCAAATTTTTCGGCGGCCTGCCCGCCTTGCAGGATGTGACCATGCACGTACCCACCGGGCGGCTGACCGCGCTCATCGGTCCCAATGGCGCGGGCAAGAGCACGCTCATCAACTGCATGACCGGGGTGCTTTCTCCCACCAGCGGCTCCATACGCTTCCAGGATCAGGAAATCGCGGGCCTGCCCGCCCACCGCGTCACGCGTCTGGGCATCCACCGCACCTTCCAGAACCTGCGCCTGTTCCCGCGTCTTTCCGTGCTGGACAATGTCCTGACCGGGCTGACCTGCGAAGGGGGGGCCTCCATGTTCATGGCCATGCTGCGCCTGCCCTATCTGCGCCACCGAGAACGGCGGCTGCGCCTGAAGGCCCTGGAGGCCATGGACCAGTTCGGCCTGGCCGACAAACGCAACTGGCCCGCCGGAGTGCTGGCCTACGGCGACAAGAAGCGGGTCGAGCTGGCCCGGGCCATTGTCGGCAAGCCCAAACTGCTCCTTCTCGACGAACCCGTGGCCGGTCTCAATGCCGAGGAGACCGCCGCCGTGGGCGAGCAGCTGCGCAACCTGCGCCGCGCCGGACACACCATTCTGCTGGTCGAACACGACATGGATCTGGTCATGAACATCGCGGATCTGGTGGTGGTGCTGGACAGCGGCCGCTGCATCGCCACGGGCACCGCGGACGAGGTGCGCCGCAACCCGCTGGTGCTTGAAGCCTATCTTGGAAGAATGGAGGCCACGGCCTGATGCTGAGCATACGAAATCTGACGGCGCATTACGGCGCGGCCCAGGCCCTGTTCGGTATCGACATGGAGGTTTCCGCAGGCCAGACCGTGGCCCTGGTCGGGGCCAACGGCGCGGGCAAGAGCACCCTGCTCAAATGCGTGATGGGTCTGGTCAAGCCCACGGGCGGGGAAATCCTCCTCGATGGCAAAACCGTGACCGGATCCAGTCCGGCGCGCATGGTTCGCCATGGACTGGCCTTGTCTCCCGAGGGTCGCGAAGTGTTCGCCCAGCTCTCGGTGCTGGAAAACCTGCAACTCGGCGCCATCCCCCTGAGCCTGGCCAAGGCCGAGGAAAACCGGCGCATGGAAGAGATTTTCGCCCGTTTTCCCAAGCTCCGGGAGCGCAGGCAGCAGCTGGCCGGAACGCTTTCGGGCGGCGAACAGCAGATGCTGGCCATGGGCCGGGCGCTGATGGCCGCCCCTCGCCTGCTGCTCCTGGACGAGCCAAGCCTCGGTCTGGCCCCGCTCATCACCGACGAAATCTTTGCCATCATCCACCAGCTTTCCCGCGCCGGAACGACCATTTTCATCGTCGAACAGAACGCGGCCCGCGCCCTGTCCGCCTCGGACACGGCCTATCTGCTGGCCGGCGGCAGAATCGTCGAGCAGGGCAAGAGCCGCGACCTGCTCCTGGACCCGGCCCTGCGCGCCGCCTTCCTGGGCGCGGCCAGCCACGACAACCCTTCCGCCAGCCGCCTTGGCGCGGCCGGACTGACCAATATCCGTTTGGAGAAACCTTCCATGCACACAAACTTCATGCCTTCCTTCAACTCTGCCGACGAACTCGAAACGCTCCAGTTGCAGGGCCTGCAATGGACCGTGCGCCACGCCTTCGAGGGTTCCCCGGCCTACCGCGCCAAGCTGGAGGCGGCGGGCGTCACGCCGGACTCCATTCAAAGCCTGGACGATCTGAGACGCCTGCCCTTCACCACCACCGACGACCTGCGCGAAGGCTACCCCTTTCCCCTGAAGAGCGTGCCCTACGAGCAGCTCGTGCGCGTGCACGCCAGCTCCGGAACCACGGGCAAGCGCAAGGTGCTCTGCTACACCCAGAAGGATCTGGACGACTGGACCGACATGTTCGCGCGCTGCTATCAGAGCGCGGGCGTCACGTCCCTGGACCGGGTCCAGATCGCGGTGGGCTACGGGGTCTGGACGGCGGGCATGGGCTTCCAGCTCGGCTGCGAAAAGATCGGGGCCCTGGCCGTGCCGGTGGGGCCCGGCAACGTGGACATGCACATCCAGTTTTTGCTCGACTTCCAGTCCACGGTGTTCTGCTCCACGGCCTCCATGGCTCTTCTCATGGCCGAGGAAATCCACAAGCGCGGCATCGCCGACAAGATCGCGGTCAAGAAGATCATCTACGGTTCCGAGCGCTCCAGCCGCTCCATGCGCAAGAAGATTTCCGAACTCTTCGGCGGGGCCGAGCTTTTCGACATCACCGGCCTGACCGAACTCTACGGTCCGGGCGCGGGCATCGAATGCTCCGACCACGACTGCATCCATTACTGGAGCGACTACTACCTGCTCGAAATTCTCGATCCCGAAACGCTCAAGCCCCTGCCCGACGGCGAATGGGGGGAGATGGTCGTGACCACCCTGCGCAAGGAAGGTTCGCCGCTGATCCGCTACCGCACCCGCGACATCACGCGTATCATCCCCGGCCCCTGCACCTGCGGCAGCGTCATGCCCCGGCATTCGCGCATCAAGGGCCGCTCCGACGACACCATCAAGTTCAGGGGCGTGAACATCTATCCCAGCTCCATCGACACCATTCTCTCTGCGGTGCCCGGACTCGGCTCGGAGTATCAGATCCATCTGACCCGGGGCGACGGCGGCCGCGACAACATGCGCCTGGTGATCGAACGCGCCGAGGGCGTAACGGCAAGCCGGGGGCCGGAACTTGCCCACGAGGCCGGGCATCAGATCAAAAGGCAGCTCATGGTCACCGTGGACCTGGAACTGGTGGATTACGGCAGTCTGCCCCGTTCGGAGCGCAAGAGCCAGCGGGTGTTCGACAGCCGGATTCAGGACGAGATAGTCTGATTTTCAAGGTGTTGGGCCATCAGGCCATTAATCATTTTGCAGAGGAGAGAAGAACATGCGCACGATTTTTCGTATACTGGGCTGCCTCATGCTCCTGGCCTCCCCGGCTCTGGCCGAGGACACCATAAAACTGGGCGCGTTTTTCGACCTGTCGGGCCGGGCCTCCTTCATAGGCACCCCGAGCAAGCTGGTCGCCGAGATGCTGGTCGACAAGATCAACGCCGAAGGCGGCGTGAACGGCAAGAAGATCGAGCTGCTCATCGCCGACACCGAGGGTGATCCGGCCAAGTCCGCCAACATCGCCACCAAGTTCATCCACAAGGACAAGGTCGTGGCCATTGTCGGACCGACCCTGACCGACACGGGCATGAACGTGAAAAAGATCGTGGATTCCGGCAAGACGCCCATCGTCATGACCGTGGGCGGCGACCCGGTCATCATGGGCGGCAAGTTCGGCTCATTCGAATGGGTCTTCAAATCACCGCAGCGCTCCAAGATCGCCGTTGAGCGTCTCTTCACCTATCTGAAGGACAAGGGCCTGACCAGAATCGCCCTGCTCTCGGCCGACGACGGCTTCGGCAAGGACGGACTGCGCTGGATGGAACAGCTCGGACCCGAGTTCGGCATCGAGATCCTGGCCAAGGAATCCTTCGGCGCGCGCGACACGGACATGACCGCCCAGCTGACCAAGGCCAAGAACGCCTCTCCCCAGGCCCTGGTCGTCTGGACCACCGGCCCGGCCGGAGCCATCAGCGCCAAGAACGTGGCCCAGCTCGGCATCGACCTGCCCCTGTTCCAGTGCCACGGGCTGCCCGATCCCAAGTACATCGAACTGGCCGGCCCGGCCAGCGAAGGCAACCGCATGCCCGCGACCAAGCTCATGGTCGTGGACGAGCTGCCGGACACGGATCCGCAGAAGGCCGTGATCCAGGAATTCGTCAAGCTCTACACCGAAAAGGGCTACGACAAGCAGTTCCCCATCAACACCCATTCCGGCTATGCCTGGGATGCGATCCGTCTCATCGTCGACGCCATCGCCAAGGTCGGAACCGAGCCCGAAGCCCTGCGCACGGCCATCGAACAGACCAAGGGCTATGTCGGCATCTCCGGCATCTACAACCTGACTCCCGAAGACCACAACGGACTCGACGTGGATTCCATGGTCATGGTCCAGGTCAAGGACGGCAGATTCGTTCTGGCGGAATAACTCGGGTGACTTTCCACATGATCGACAGAAGATCGAAGACGTGGATTCCCGCCTCCGCGGGAATGACACCCCGGTCGGCCGCACTGCGGCACCATCATCCCCGCGAAGGCGGGGATCCATCCGTTCCGTCTTCCCTTTAGCGAGCAGAACAACTCGCCATCGCCCAAAAGCCTCCCCTTCGCAGGGGAGGCTTTTTCGGGCTGAAGTCCAAAAAAAAAGACATTAATCCAAAGCGTTAGCCATATGGTCTGGCGGCCAGGAGGCGGCCTTGCGCATTGCGCGGCCGTGGTTATCAAGCTAAAGCGTAGCCTATACGAACGACTGTCAGGAGCGAAACATGAAAGAAATCAGCAAACTGCTCGACAACAACAAGACCTGGGCCCAGCACGTCGAAAAGAACATTCCGGGTTTTTTTCGCAAACTCGAAAACCAGCACAAACCCAAATTCCTGTGGATCGGCTGTTCCGACAGCCGGGTCCCGGCGGACCAGCTCATCGGCGTCATGCCGGGCGAGGTCTTCGTGCACCGCAATATTTCAAACCAGGTCATCAACACCGACATCAACCTGATGTGCGTGCTGCAGTACGCCATCGACGTGCTCAAGGTGAAGCACATCATTGTCTGCGGGCATTACGGCTGCGGCGGCATCGAGGCGGTCATGAAGGACCAGACCCCGGGCCTTTTGGCCCACTGGCTGGAAAACGTGCACGATCTGATGGAACGCAAAGGCAGGCCGAACCTCGACGACATGTGCGAGCTCAACGTCAAGCTGCAGATCCGCAACCTGGCCCTGAACAGCATTGTGCGCAAGGCCTGGCAGCGTGGACGCAACCTCTACCTGCACGGCTGGATCTATTCCATTTCCAACGGCCTGATCCACGATCTGTGCATCACGCGCGGTCCGGACAGGCAGGAAATGGACACCATTGAAACGGCTCTGCGGTCATAGCGGCGGGACACATGAAAAAACTCGTCCTGATCACGTTTTTCGCCTGCATGGCCTTGTGGGGCTGCGCGCATGACGGCAGCAAGCGCACCGACACGGCCCTGTATCTTCAAGGGGCGCGCATTCTGGATACGCGCTGGAAATTGGTGGAGCTTTGGGGAAAACCCGTGGCCGGGATCGAACGCTATCCGTTCATCCAACTCCATTCCAAGGAGGGACGCATGTCGGGCTTCGGGGGCTGCAACAGCGTCAGCGGCGCCTATGAGCTCAGAAACGGCATGCGCCTGCGGTTCACGAACATGGCCAGCACCATGATGGCCTGCCCGGACATGGAACTGGAGCGGGAATTCTTCAACGTGCTGGACATGACGGACAACTTCGCCTGCGACGGCAAGACCCTTTTCCTGCACAAGGCGCGCATGGCGCCGCTGGCCAGGTTCGAGGCCGTCGACTGAGGTTTAGGATGCGCGGGCTCCACATGGGGCCCGCTCGTTTTTGGTTCCGACGCGCCTTTTTGCTTGCCCTGTCCCCGCGATCTTCCTATTTGTTCGCCCATGTCAGAAACACGCCCCGTCCGTTTGAACAAATATCTCGCGGAAGCAGGCCTGGCCTCGCGGCGCGGAGCCGACGCCCTGATCCAGTCCGGGCGCGTCCGCGTCAACGGCCTTGTCCAGCGCGAACCCGGAATCAGGATCATCCCCGGCCAGGATACGGTGCTCTTCGACGGCGTCCCGGTTTCGAGCGGACGGGACGCCGGGCCTGTCTACGTCATGCTGCACAAGCCCGTGCACACCGTGACCACGGCCAGCGACCCCCAGGGCCGCAAGACAGTGCTGGATCTGCTGCCGGACGAGTTGCGCGCCAAACGGCTTTTTCCCGTGGGACGCCTCGACTACATGTCCGAAGGGCTGCTTCTGCTGACCAATGACGGCGAGGTCACCCTGCGCCTGACCCATCCCAGCTTCGAGCACTCGAAAAAGTACGAGGTGCTGGTGCGCGAGGCGGTGCCGGAGAAATCGCTTGGCGTCATGCGCCAGGGAATGCGTCTGCGGGAAGGTGAACGCCTGGCTCCGGTGCAGGTCGAGGCAACGCTTGATGCCGGGGGCGCGACGCTCTTGCGCATGACCCTGCGCCAGGGCGTGAACCGCCAGATCCGGCGCATGTGCCGCGACCTGGGGCTGACCATTCTGCGGCTGCGCCGCGTCGAGCTGGGGCCGCTGCGCCTGGGCGGCCTCGCATCCGGCAAATGGCGCGCCCTGACCGACTCCGAAACAACGAATCTGAAATCAAGCCTTGGTCTCGACTGAGCGCAACGACACATGATCAACAAATCACTAGCCGGTTTTTTCTGTTCTGTGCTGCTGGTGCTGCTGCTGGAGGCGGGGGGCGTGTTGCTGCTGATGGGCAGCGCCGTCTCCGCCGATGACGGGCCGCCCCTTCCGCGCATGACCCGCCTTGGCGACCTGCACGGCACATTTTCCGACCTGAAGGGACAGACCTTCAGCCTGGGCGATTTGCGCGACAAGGTCGTCGTCATCAACCTGTGGGCCACATGGTGCCCGCCATGCCGGGCGGAGATGCCTTTCTTGCAGGGTCTGTGGGAGAAATTTCAGGACAATGACCGGATCCGGGTGCTCTGCATCAGCACGGAGAGCCTGGCGGAAGTGGCAGCCGACCCGCTTGCGGGTTCGCTGCGCATGCCGCTCTACGTCTTCACTTCGCCCGTGCCCCCCGAACTCGACGCCCGAAACCTGCCGACAACGTACATTTTCGACAAGGCGGGACGGGTTGTTTTCGGGCATACCGGGATGGCCAAATGGGACTCGCCGGAGCTCGTCGCCTATCTGGAAGCCCTGGCCGGCGAAAAGATCGATTAGGGACGGGTATGGATCAGAACGCGGCGAAACGATTCCTTGTTGGAATCCCAGTGCAGGTTGCGCTCCACGTCCCGGGCGTCGAACCAGTAATAGCCGATGTGCTCCGAAGACAGGATCACCTTTTCGTTTCTGACCCTGGCCAGATAGATGGGCTTGCGCAGTTCGATGCGCGCGTCGGGGATGCAGAAGGAGAACTCGGGAATGACGACCTCCAGCTGCTCGGGCGCCAGCACCACTCCCGTTTCTTCCTCCACCTCGCGCAGACAGGCCGCGACGCAGGGTTCGTCGAGGCCTCGTCCGCCGGTCACGGGTTGCCAGTATTCGTCATGGCGATGGGTGACGGGACAGCGCAGCAGGAGAAAGCGGTCTTCCAGGTCGTTGTAGAGCCAGCACTCGATACTGTATTTTATCATGGGACAACTCTTTTGCACCACCGCGTTAACCCGTCAAGCAAAACAAGCCCCATCGCCACGGAGGATCGCCCATGAGCTGCGCGACCCTCGCCCGGTACGGTCAGGACTATTGCGTCATCGACACGCACAACCTCTTCGTGGGCACCACCCTGGAGGATGAAATCCTGCTCCTGGGAGGCCGGAGCGAACTGTTCGACGCCATGGCCGAGCAGTGCTCAGATTACGAACTCCGTCTTGCGCCCGGGCGCAAACTCTCCTCCTACTCCGGCGGAGAGCGCATCATCATCTGCTGCCTGCTGCTCATGCATTTTCTGCCAGGCGACGCGCGCATCCTGTTGGTTCATGCGCTGGAGACACTCTCCCCGCGCAACAGGGCGCGGCTTCTTGAGGACTTCGCCGCCACCCTCCCGTCCGCGTCGCTTTTTTCCCTGACGGACAATGGACCACAACCAGTACGCAACCATGTTTGAACTTTCCGCCGGAACCTATCCCGTCGACCACGCGGGCCTGTCCTTCGTGCTGGAGAATCCCCTCCAGTTGCCGCCGCGCAGTTGCCTGTATCTGAGCGGAGACAACGGCGCGGGCAAGAGCACCTTTCTGGAACATGTCCTCATTCCCAGCCTGCGCAAAAAGCACAGCCTGCTCTACCTGGCCCAGGACATGGAATTGCAGCGGAACACCATCCGCACCACCCTGGCCCTGCTTGGGCACGATGTCCCTGATTCTTTGGCGGACATGACCGTGGCCTGGGTCAGGGCCAGCGGGTGCCGGGACATCATCATTCTTGACGAGTTCGACAAATACGTGAGCACTGAGCAACTAGAGGCCCTGAATCTGCCCGGATTCGACTGGGTCGTGCAGGTCTCGCATCTGCCGCGACGGAGATGCGCCGAATTTTCCCATGGCTTTGAGCTGTTCTTCGACAGGCAGGAAGGAACGGACGTAAACTTGAGACTCACACAGCTATGGCCACGTTGAAACTGCTGGGCATCTTCGGGCTGCTCGGAGCCTATTTCCGGTTTTTCGTCTTCGGGGCCGGATATGGGCAGGTGGACCTCCAGGCCGGATTGCTGCTTGCGTTCCTGGCTGTCAGCGTCTGGAGGAATGGCCCCAGGGGCACCGTGCAGGCCATGTGGTTCATCCTGCCCTTTGTGCTGTCCCTGCTTCTTTTCGGCGCGATCTTTCAGTGGGCCGGACTCATGGGCCGCACCGACTGGATTCACGATTCGCTCATAAAAGCCCTGGTCTTTCCCAATTCCTTTCTGGCCGTGAAGCTGGGCCTTGAAGCCATCACCTTTCGCGACATCGTCCATCTTCCCTTGGGGACTGGGGGCAAGCGCAACGCCATCGTCTTGAAGGCCGTGATGGAAAAATGTACTCCACTTTTGCACCGTTACCGTTTCTTCATGGACCTGACCCCGCATTTCGATGGTCGACGCTGGCACAGATTCCAGCGTCTGTGCGCGGTCATCGTGGCCGCCTACATCAGCATCTACGGCCAGGCCGAAAAGACCCAGGCCCTGTACGACCACCGCACCAGATATCTGAGGAAGGAAAAATGAAAAATATCAAGATCGCCGCATTGTCCATCGTGGCCCTGACCTGCCTGACCACCCTCTTCATACGCATCCCGCTGCCGAGCCGGGGGTATTTCAACGTGGGAGACGTGGCCGTGGTCTTCGGCGGGCTGGTCCTTGGCTTCATGAACCCAAAGCAGGGCGTGTTGTGGGCGCTGGCCGCGTGCGGCATCGGTTCGGCCCTGGCCGACATCCTGGGCGGCTTCGCGGTCTTCGCCCCCCTGACCTTCGCCGCCAAGGGCGCGGAAGGCCTGCTTGCCGCCGTGGCCGCAAGCAGGACCGGGGCGGCCCGCTACACGATTCTCGCCCTTGGCGGCGCGGCCATGGTCGGAATCTACTTTTTCGGGGAAGTCATGATGCCCAACATCGGCCTGCAAGGCGCGGTGGCCGAAATCCCGGCCAACCTGATCCAGGCCGTGGGCGGCGCAGTGGGCGGCATGTTCGCGGCCACGGCGCTCAAGAAGACGAAAATGATCTGATTCTGCCCTACTCGTCAGCGACGTCCCGGCGCAAAGCAGCACACGACTCCTTGACAGCCCAATGCGCGCCCCATAAGTAGTGTTTATCACTACATTGAAACACGCGCATGAGGTTACCATGAAAACCGTTTCCGCAGCCGACGCCAATCGGCATTTTTCGAGCCTGCTCCGGGATGTGCGTTCCGGCGAAAGCGTGACCGTGCTTTCACGG
>Ga0265295_1006136_pt1 | contig 14713 bp, 8 predicted proteins | sample Munlansysbiofilm_FD_192503 | JGI IMG/M metagenome (GOLD analysis project Ga0265295, IMG submission 192503) | Leachate microbial communities from a municipal landfill in Southern Ontario, Canada - Methane capture system biofilm | ecosystem: Engineered > Solid waste > Landfill > Unclassified ... | reverse complement strand
GAATACGGTCTTTCCCTGATTCATGATTTCTATCTCTTGCAATACTATTTGCAAAAGTATAAATTCAAATCCCGGAAAATATTTATTCGCGTAATGCATTAATATAAACTAATTTAAATCATGTCTGAGAAAATTTCTTTGGACAGTAGTGAATATGAACAATAAATATCTTATACTTCTCCTGGCGATGATCCCTTGCTGGTTCGCGTGCGAAAGTGAAAATATTCCAAATTCGGGAGATGACGATGGAAACAAAGAAACCATTGACTGGAACAAGGCTGCCAATAACGGATGTGACGCATTAATAACCTCTTTTTGGAATACAAATGGTCAGTATTTCAATACCAATAACAACGGCAATACCACATTTCAGTACTGGCCAAATGCGCATGCACTCGATGTCCTGATCGACGCCTACACAAGAACGAATGACGCCAACTACAAAAGTTATTTCGACAAATGGTTTACTGGCGTGAAGGTGCGCAACGGAAACACCTGGGAAAATGACTTTTACGACGACATGGAATGGAATGCACTGGCGCTATTGCGTGCATGGAAGGCCACCGGCGATGTACGATACAAGAATGCATCACTCGAACTCTGGGGCTATATCAAACAGGGATGGAACGATCAGGCTGAAGGAGGCATCACCTGGAAAAAAGGAATGGAGTATAGTAAAAATGCCTGTTCCAATGGTCCAGCAGCTATTTTGGCGGCCCGGCTCTATCAGGAGTTTGGGAATACGGAGGACCGGGAATGGGCAGTAAGGATTTACAACTGGCTGAAGACAACACTGGTAAATACCAACAACGGGATGGTGTACGATAATATCGACGCACGTACCGGAGTAATCAAAAAAGAGTGGATCTTCACTTATAATCAGGGTACTTATATCGGTGCCGCTGTGGAACTGCACAAAATATTCAACGAAAAAGCATATTTGAACGACGCAGTACTGGCGGCAGACTATACCATCAGCAGCCTAGTAGACAATTCCATACTCAAGAGTGAAGGAACCGGAGACGGGGGCCTTTTCAAAGGTATCTTCGTCCGTTATTTCACCCAGCTGATACAGCAGGAAAGACTCGATGCAGCTGCACAAAAACGATACCTGCAGTTTATGAAACTCAATGCGGAAACCTTGTGGAATCAGGGTACCCAAAAACCGGGCACCTTCTTTGGTCCCAACTGGAGGGTAAAACCCGGAACAACAGTCGGATTAACCGAACAACTCAGCGGCTGCATGTTGATAGAAAGCACAGCTTTATTAGATAAAAAAGGACTCTTATGAAACAGTTTTACACCCTCCTCCTGATGGTATTTGTGAGCATTGGCTGCACTACGGACAAACAACTCACCAGCTATGTAAACCCGCTATTGGGGACGGCCACACTATGGGAACCCGAAGATCTGGGATATGTACGTACCTGGAAAAATCGCACCTGGGGAGCCGAGGTCTTTCCAGGCGCTTCACTACCCAATGCAATGGTGCAGCTAAGCCCGGTAACACAGTTCAGAAGTGGTGCCGGTTATCAGTACGAAGACACGGTAATCTACGGATTTGCCCACACCAACAAGGGTCACTGGAACCTGCTGCATTTGCCGATGCTGCCGGCAACCGGAGAAATATCGGCTTCGGACTATGCCTCTGGATACAGCCACCTGAATGAATCTGCCCGTCCGGGTTACTACCAGGTTTTTCTCGAAAAATACGGAATCAATGCTGAACTTACCTCCACGCTCCGCTGTGGCTATCACCGGTATACCTTTCCGAAGGGAGTAGAGAAGAAACTGATAGCAGATATGACACGGACCAACAACCGGGTGAAAGATTGGAACATTCAACAGGAAGAGGAGTATGTCTTCACCGGATTTCAGGATACGGATGGAAAAATATACTTCTATGCCGTATCAAACTATCCCATAAAGGACATCCGGCAAGTGAAGGACGACAAACATGAGATTTCTCTGGTATATTTCGGTGAAAGCCGAAAGAACGAACCGTTGGAACTAAAAATAGGATTTTCCTTTGTAAGCGTGAAAAATGCAAAGATGAACCTGGAGAAGGAGATGATTCACAAGGACTTTACGCAAGTAGCAAAGGAGGCTGATAAAACATGGGAGGAATTATTATCGCATATCAAGGTTACAGGAGGAACAACACGTGAAAAAGGAATTTTTTATTCTACCCTATACCGTTCATTCCTATGGCCTGCACTACGCAGTGATGTAAACGGTGACTTCACCGACAAACGGGGAAACGTGGTAAATGAAGGGTTCCGCTATTATACCAATCCCTCGTTTTGGGACGACTACCGGAACAAGCTTGTATTACTGGGAATGATCTCTCCGGATGTCACGACGGACATCATCAAATCAATCACCGATAAGGGTGAGAAAAGAGGAGGCTATATGCCCACCTTCTTCCATGGCGACCATGCTTCGGTGTTTGTAGCGGGAAGCTGGTTACGCGGTATTACAGGGTTTGATCTGGAGCGTGCTTATAAATTGCTGCTCAAAAATGCAACTGTTCCCGGTCAGGGTGGAAGGCCCTATCTCGATGAATATCTGAAGCGGGGATGGATTGCAGAAAAAGATACTACCCACGTCCCCACCTGGGACGAGTACAAGGCGGCCGTCACCAAAACAGTGGAATATGCCTACGACGACTATGCGACAGCATTGATTGCCAAGGAGCTTGGGGATCAGGAGAATCACGACCTGCTGATGCGTCACTCCGGAAATTACAAAAACCTGTTCGACCCTTCTACCGGCTTCTTTCGCGGAAAGATTGAAACAGGAAGCTGGATAGCCGATTTCGATCCCTACTACCCCTATTTCGCCTATATGTACCGGGAAGCCAACGCCTGGAACTCACTCTTCTTTGCTCCCCACGATCCGGAAGGAATGATTGCTCTCTATCCTGATCACAAGGCGGTGGAGCAGAAGCTCGACTCACTCTTCACCGAACCATGGCGGGGTTATGAGGCACACAACATGACCGGCTTTATCGGTAACTACTGCCATGGCAACCAGCCCTCCCACTCGATTCCATACACCTACTACTTCATCGGGAAACAGGAGAAGGCGCAATGCGTACTGGACAGCATCATGGGCCGATTCTATGATATGGGAGAGGAGAAGCTGGCTTACGCCGGCATGGACGATGCGGGAGAGATGTCAGCCTGGTATGTCCTCAATGCGATCGGATTATATACCTACTCACCTGCCGATCCGGAATACATCGTGTCGGTGCCGCTTTTCGACAAGGTGACATTCACCCTGGGTGACAATACCACTTTCACCATCCTGAAAGAAGGAAATGGAAAGAAGATCAGACAAATCAGATATGATGGTGATGTAATAAACGGGTGGTTTGTCACGCATGATCAACTCAAAAAAGGCCGGGAATTGGTGATCACAACCGCCGAATAGGATTTTCTCAACTGATCCGGCTCCAGTCGTACCGGTTACTGCCGAGGCGGCTGAGCTGCTGCTTCAGCACCTGGTGCTCCGGCAACTCAAGCGTGGGATCTTTTTCAATCACCCGCTCCGCAATCTCGCGGGCGCCATAGACCGTCACATGGACAGTGTGCGGGGAGTGGGTGGGGCGGTCATCACAAGCATGTGAGGCGGATGGCTGCTTTTCTCCCACAGCCTGGCGCGCTGCACTACACCAAAGCGGTGCTGCTCATCGATCACCACGAAACCCAGGTTGCGAAACCGCACCACATCCTCGATCAGGGCATGGGTTCCAATCAGGATATTTACTTTCCCGGAAAGCAGCCCTGCGTGGATCTCCTCCCGCTCTTTCTTTCTCGTGGAACAGGTCAGTAACGATACACCTACGTCCACTCCGAAGAACAATTGGGTAAAAGATTCAAAAATAAAGGACATAAAAACAAAACCGATGCTTTCTATCCTGCAAAGCGGGTGCTTATCTCTTCCGACTTTTTTCAGAGCCTCGATCACTCTGCCATTCTTTCTGGTTATGCCGAGATAATAAAGCACGCGCTCATACACTCGACCGTGGATTGGGAAAAATTGCTCTCTTTCCCATTAGACGAGATCAACTATCCCCAAGATGGTGTTTCACTCCGTAGGGATTGAGCGGGCGATCGTGGATAAGGATCCCTATGAAAAGAATATCCGCAAAGCACTCAACTTGGGTCACACCACAACCCACGCTTTTGAAAGTTTCGCTATAAGCCGAGGTACACCAGTGCTACACGGCTACACGGCATTGTTTCTATCCTCAAGAAACGATTCAACGCAGCATAAATGTTAAATTTTACTTTTAGATAATACTTTTTCATAACTTTAGTGTCTTGTGGTATAGGTGGATTGTGAGCCCACTCTGATGTCAATGGGGATTTCAGAGTGGACTCAATTGTAAAGTTTATAGTTTAATCGTATGAAAAACGAAGAGAGCAGGCTTATAAAAAAATTAAAGGCCGGTGATGAAGGAGCCTTTAAAAGGATATTCTATCTTTATAGCGACAGGCTTTTCGTCTGGGCCTATAAAATAACCGGCGACTCTTCGGCATCGGCAGATATCGTACAGGATTTTTTTATCCGTTGCTGGGAAAAGAGGGATATAATACTGCCTTATAACTGTTCTTTTAAAGCCTACGCTTATAAATCCGTTTACAACGCATCATTAAACCATCTCCGGGATAATAAGCGTTTCGTGCATGGTTATGAAATTACCATAGACCTGATTGACGACGATGTGTGCGACGAAGACCTTGAAGAATTAAAACGGTTGCTCCTGAAGGCCATTGACGAATTACCCGACAGGTGTAAAAAAATATTTGTAATGACAACCCTGGAGAAAAAGAAATACACTGAAGTTGCCGACTTACTGGGCATATCCGTCAACACAGTTAAGGTACAAGTATCTAAAGCCTACCGGATTTTAAAAGAAAAAATAGGATAAAATCCGGGCCTTTGGATAATACTTTTTCAAAATCATTGTGTTATCGTGTAGATAAACATACATTATGCTGAAAATACAAAAAAATAGTATTGATAAATGGAAACTGTTGTTAAAGGTATTGAGTGAAGAGATACCTGAGGATGATAGATACTTTCAACATTGGCTTACAGAAGATACAGAGAATAGAAAGCTTTACCGGTCATTAAAAGAGGGAGAACAAAACGACGGACTGTTCGACAAGGATAAGGTTTTCAATACTATTTCCAGTAAGCTTTGTCTGAATACCGAAAAGAAAACACCCTTGTATCAAAAAAAATGGTTTAAATATGCTGTTTCTTCCGTTGCAGTCATCGCGCTATGTATAGCCGGCGGTTATTTCACTTTTCATGAAACTGCAACTCCTCCCGAAACAGTAGAAAAAAATATTTTTGATCCGGGCTCTAAAAAAGCATATCTTCTTTCAATGAAAGATGAAATGATCGACTTGTCCGAATCTTTTGAAGTGAAAAAAGAGGACGGAACCATCATTTCAAATAAAAGCGAGGGTATGATAAGTTTTGAAAAGACAGCATCTGTTAATAGAAAAATAGAACAACAAACCATCTACGTCCCCAAATCGGGTGAATATGAACTGGTACTTGCCGATGGATCCAGAGTCTTTCTTAATTCGGAATCACAATTGACATTCCCCTCTTATTTTGAAGGAGATACTCGACGTGTGGAGTTGATCGGAGAAGCCTATTTCGAAGTAAAAAAAGAGGATAAACCGTTCGTTATTCTCACGCCGGAACTTACCGTTGAAGTATTGGGCACTTCATTTAATATCAATGCATACGAAACGAATCCCTACGTGAATACTACTTTGGTGGAAGGAAATGTTCGAGTTCATCTCGCTGAAAGTCAAAAAGTGTTTCAATTAAAACCGGAACAAAATTTACGATTGAATAAATTATCGGATGAAGTGTCCGTCCAGCAGGTCAATACCGATATATATACTGCTTGGGTTAAAGGTGAGTTTATGTTTCGAAATCAGCCTCTACCCGAGATATTTGCTCAACTGGAGCGCTGGTACGATTTCAAAATCGTTTATGAGAATCAGGATATCAAAAAAATGCGCTTTACCGGAAGTGCCCAGAAAGCAAAGCCACTAAATTATTTACTGGATCTAATAACTGCTGTTACAGACATTCAATATCGAAACGAGAGAGATAAAATAATTCTATATAAATAATTATGTAGAAGGCCGCCCGATTTTAGGCCTTTCGGGCAGCCTCAATGCATTAAAAAAATTATATGTCAACAATTCATTTAAAGCACTCAAATGTATGAAAAAAAAGAGACTTAAACAAAAATTCCCCATAAGGGAATTGAAAAAACTATTCTGTATCATGAAACTGGTTTTTTTCTTTTTGCTATTGAGTACCAATTTAATATGGGCGGTACAGACCTATGCCCAGATTACATCGTTGAATTTGGATCTTAATAACGTGGCACTTGAAGAAGTTTTCAATGCCATTCGTAAACAAAGCGAATTTGAATTCTTCTATAACAATGATCAGATAAACACTACAGTGAAAGTAAGTGTCAAAGCAAAAGAAGCTGATATTGAAGAGGTACTAGAACAAGTGTTACCGGCTATTTACGAGTACAAGATCAAAGACCGATACATCCTGATCAATAAACGGAAGGAAGTTACCCCAGGGTTATCTCCCCAGCCTCAACAGATAAAAAAGACAATCATAGGAGTAATTACCGATCAAAAGGGCGAATCAATTATTGGAGCGAATATTGTCGAAGTAGGTACAACTAACGGTACCGTTACAGATATAAACGGGAATTTCACATTAAGAGTAGAACCGGATGCCACAATCCATATTTCATATATCGGATACCTGTCACAAGACATTTATACATCAGGAAGAAACACTTTTAAGATTGTTTTGGAAGAAGATACAAAAGCGCTGGAAGAGGTAGTCGTGGTAGGGTATGGTACACAAAATAAAGTAACCATCACCGGATCAATTTCCACAATTTCCACAGCAGAACTAACACAGAGTCCTGTATCTAATATAAGCAATGCGTTGGCTGGCCGTTTACCAGGCCTTTTATCGGTTCAACGAAGCGGGCAACCCGGAGCAGACCAATCGACCATCAGAATCAGAGGTGTTAGCAGTTTTTCCGGCACACAAGATCCTCTCGTTATAGTAGATGGCATTGAAGGTGTAAATTACAACGTGATTGATCCGAATGAGATTGAAAGTGTCTCCATCTTGAAAGATGCCTCTGCAACGGCAGTTTATGGTGTGAGAGGGGCTAACGGTGTCATGATCATTACTACTAAGAGGGGGCAATCAGGCGCTCCTAAAGTCAGTTACTCATATGAGTATGCAGTGCAGGAGTTTAGCGATGTAAGACATAGCATGAACGCGGTGGATTATGCGACACATTACAACCTTGCCCAATCATACGATGGCTACATTACAGGCGCTTATAATCCCCATTTTTCTAATGAAGCTATTGAGAAATTCAGAACTCACGAGGATCCCGTTTTTTATCCCGATGTAGACTGGTTCGCGTATATGTTTGACAAAACCAGCGGCCAACAACGGCATAATTTTAACATCAACGGCGGTACCGATAAAATCAAGTATTTTGTTTCTTTGGGTTATTTCACGCAGGAAGGACTAATTAAACATACACAAACGATTACTGATTATGATGCGGGAATCAAGTTTGAAAGATACAATATTCGCTCTAACTTCGATTTTAACATCACAAATCGACTCTCGTTGAATGCCGACATTTCTACTCAGATTGAGGACAGGTCGGGCACCAATACTCCCGTCACAAGATTATTTGAACAAGTTTGGAGATCTAACCCGATGGATGCCCCTAAACTCAAAGATACAGGTGGAAGATATGTGGTATTGGATACTAAAATGGATCCCGGCAACCCCATAGACTATTTGATAAGTTACGGTTATAAAAGAGACTACAGCAATTATTTGAACGCATCAATACGGTTAAATTATGAATTAGATCAAATTACCAAAGGGTTATCAATACGGGGTCTAATTTCATATAATAATTATTATCAACAAGCCCAATATTATTCAAAAAACAAAGAATCCTATTCGGCGATAAGATTGAATGACGGGACAATTAATTACATTCCGATAACAGAACCATCTCCTTATGGATTCAGTGAATCAATGGGTAAAAACAGGAAAATTTATTTTGAAACAGCTCTTGATTACAATCGTAAATTTGGACTTCATAATGTAGCCGGGCTACTACTTTATAATCAAAGCAAATATCATTCACCTAACCTTGCCTATCTCATTCCCAACGGGTACCAAGGTTTGGTAGGCAGGATAACCTATGACTATGCAAACCGCTACATGTTGGATGTCAATTTCGGATATAATGGAACTGAAAACTTTGCAGAGGGTAAACGATTTGGATTCTTTCCTGCAGTTTCGTTAGGATGGGCAGCCTCAGAAGAATCATTCTTCCCTGAAAACGATTTCCTGACATTCTTAAAGCTGAGGGCTTCCTACGGAGAAGTGGGTAACGACAGAGTTGGCGGAGCCAGATTTTTGTACAGACCTTCTTCCTGGATATATGTAAATAACGATTACAGGTTTGGAATGGGAGCAGATGTTCAGGGACATAGAGGAGCCAAGGAGGCAGCACTCGGTAATCCGGACCTGACATGGGAACGCGCAAAGAAAACAAATATTGGTGCTGATGCTGCCTTCTTACAGGACAGGTTAAAAGTAACAATTGATTATTTCACAGAAAAAAGAGACAATATACTCACCACGTTTAATACGATTCCATTCGTTGTAGGGGCACAACTTCCTCCTTATAATTTCGGTAAAATGAACAATGAAGGATGGGATGGAGAAATCTCCTATAATAACAAGGTTAACCTGTTTAATTATTGGATAAAAGGAAATCTCACCTATGCCCGCAATACAATTATTGAAATGGATGAAATAACAAGACTTTATTCATATCTTATGAGAACAGGCCAATCATATGGGCAAATGTACGGACTTAGAGATGATGGTCTATATAATTCCTGGGAAGAAATTAACAGGGCAAACAGGCCACTATACCAGATGCAAAATGATAAAATTCAGCCGGGTGATATTAAATACTATGATATAAACGGCGATGGAGTAATTGATGGTGACGATCAAATACCGATTGGCTATTCAAATTTTCCTGAAGTGATATTTGGTACTTCCATTGGAGGAAATTTCAAGGGATTCGATTTTTCAATCTTATTCCAAGGAGCCTCAAATGTAAGTCATAGATACCATAGACGAGAAATCAGAGGGTTCGAGGAGGGTTCCAATGCTCCGGATTACATGATTGCAAGCTGGACACATGAACGGTATCAGCAAGGTTTACCAATCAATTTCCCCAGGTATAATTTGGGAATAACTTACGCGAATGCAAATCATCAAAGCTCCACGTTTAACACAGTAGATGCATCGTATGTACGATTAAAAAATATCGAGTTTGGTTATACCTTATCGAGAAAAATTTTAAAAAATATAGGCTTGAATTCGATACGGATTTATATTAACGGGGATAACCTTCATACCTGGGATTCAACCGGTGCCGGTTTAAGTGAAAATGACAGGCCTTATCCTGTCACCCGAAGGCTGAATTTTGGTTTAAACGTTAAATTTTAAAACTATTGAAAATGAAAAAGATATTTTTACTATTAATTGGCTTTACTATATTATCAGGTGTTTTGACCTCTTGTGAGGATATTTTCGGAGATTTTCTTGATAAAGCACCCGGAATAGATGTGACAATAGATACCATATTCAGCTCTCCCAGTCAGGTTGAAACTGCTATCGTCCATTTATATAATTATGATGCAGGAGGATTCTCCATATTTCCAGTGGCCGGGGGCGCTATGCAATGGGAGTATAATACAGCCTACTCGGATGAAGGTCAGTCGGGGCAAACCTGGACTTTCTCTAATACCTATAATTCCGGTGCACTGACTGCAGCTGGTATGTTTCCAATTGATAGAGCATTTAACTCCCGCTGGGTAGGTATCCGCCATGCCAATATACTCCTTCAGCAAGTTGATGATGTTCCGGGAATGACGAGCCAACAGATCAATGAGGCAAAAGGGCAGGCTAGATTTATACGTGCACTGCGCTACTTTGAAATGTTTAAGCGTTACGGCTCTGTTCCTATTGTTGAAACTCCCTTTGAATTAAGTGATGATTTTTTTGTTGGGAGAAATAAGTTAGAAGAAGTTGTAGATTTTATAGTGGCGGACTGTGACGCGGCAGCATCACTATTGCCTGAAAAACAACCGGTTGATATGTTCGGAAGAGCCTCGAAAGGCGCGGCATTAATGCTGAAAGCGAGAACATTGCTTTATGCAGCCAGTCCGCTCTTCAACACCGGAACTCCTTATCTGGATATGGAAAATAAAGAACATAACAATTATATCTGTTTAGGAAATTATGATGTGAATAGATGGCAGGTTGCAGCTGATGCAGCCAAGGCATGTATCGATTGGGCTCAATCGAACGGCTATCATTTGATCACTGATAAAGGAGTGGATGAGAACTACAGATACATGCATGAGAATGACGGGAATGCAGAGATCATATTAGCATCTCGCGTCTATGGACCCGGGGCAGCCTGGACCTGGCCATGGATTGGCTTTATCATCTGGTCTCATTCACACGGTTCAAGTATGACTTACAATTTTTTACAGTTATATGAAAAACAGGACGGAACACAGCAAGATTGGAATCCTATCGGGGGTGATGACCTGACTGAAAAACTTTCGGAGCTTGACAGGCGATTCCATCAATCTACTGCTCCGGTTGGATCGTATTGGAATGCCGATATTCCGATGGTGAATTCATTTGTAGGAGGCAATCTCAATGCAGGCTGTTTTGGTGGAACATGGATTACAAAATTCTGTCCGCAAGGCATGAGAAAAAGTGGGGGTAGTTACGCACCCAACGATGTGATTTTTCGGCTTGCGGAAGCATACCTCAATTATGCGGAAGCATTGAACGAAGCACAAGGCCCGGTAAATGAGGCATATAATTATGTCAACATGATCCGATCCCGGTCAGGTCAACCTGATTTACCCCCTGATCTCACTCAAGACCAGTTTAGGAAACGTGTTAGAAATGAACGTGCTATTGAACTTTTCGGAGAATTCCATCGTCAGTGGGATCTCAATAGGTGGCTTATAGCCGAAGAAGTTTTCAACAAAGATTTCCAGGGGTTCAAAGCTTATAGAAACCCGGCTCCGCCCAATTTCAGATATGAAGTGTATAATATTGGAACCAGAATTTTTCCACGCAGACAATATCTTTTACCGTTCCTCCGCGATGAGGTTTTGAAAAAAGACTATTTAGTTCAAAATCCGGGATGGGATTGAGAGTATTATTTAACAGAAAAACAAGTTAAAAAAGGGCGCATTGTAATCTTAATTTAAATAGAATATGACTTTAAAATATATTATTCAACGACTGAATATATTTTCTATTTCAGTTATCATTTTTACTTTTCTCTCCGTTGAACCTGCATTTACCCAAGCAGGAGATACCATAAAGTATAATCAGGAAAAAGAAAATATAGCGTATGGGATACAACCAGACTGGATGGTGACAGGTGCAATATCAAAGATTTCAGGCAATGAACTCAAGTCATCATTCGTGACTAATTTCGCAGGTACTTTACCGGGAAATTTACCCGGGTTGACGGCAATTCCTGGCAACAACGAACCCGGTTATGAAACATTCAATATGGTCAGCCGGGGAATCAATACATTTGGGATAGGTGAAACCGACATGTTGATCCTGGTAGATGGATTCGTGGATGTCAATTTTCATAGCCTGACACCTGATGAAATTGAATCTGTTGCATTGCTTAAAGATGCGGCTGCTACCGCTATGTATGGGAGCAGAGCTGCAAACGGGGTATTGTTGATAACAACAAAAAGAGGGAAAGAGGGGCCTTTATCTATAAACTTCAGCATGCAACATGGTTTGCAAAAGCCCACCAATCTGCCAAAGTTTTTAGGAGCATATGATTACGCTAAGCTTTATAACGAAGCCAGAATAAATAATGGAATGGCGGAACTCTATACAGAAGCTGATTTGAATTCGTATCAGAAAGGGGATGATCCTTACCTGCATCCCGATGTAAACTGGTATAATGAGTTGCTGAGAAACTCATCTCCCTTATCGAATTATAATCTCAATTTTTCGGGTTCATTTTCCGAAGTCCGCTATTTCGTATCGTTAAATCATTTGAGAAATGATCTTTTGTATAAAAAGACCGGTGATTTGTCTGAATTCAGTGTCAATTCAAATTATTCACGTACCAATTTTCGTACAAATGTAGATATTGATCTTGGAAGCAGATTCAGTGCTAAAGTGTCGTTGGGCGGAAGTATCGAAGACAAAGAAAATCCGGTTAACAACAACACAAGTAGCATATTTTCACTTCTGTCTCAAATTCCACCCAATGCATTTCCGGTCTATAACCCAAATGGAACATGGGGTCGCAATGAGTTATATTCAAATCCATTGGGTGACATGATGGAGTTGGGTTTTTTCACCTCAAATTCGAGAACGCTTCAAGCAAATTTCTCTCTTGATTATCAGCTTGATATGATTACACAAGGATTAAGTATCACCGGGTTGATTTCGATGAATAACTGGTTTAGAAGCTACTCAAGCAAGTCGAGGAGCTACAGGAGTTTTGCCATTACAGATACCGGTGGTGAGATAACGTATATTCCTTTTGGCGTGGAGACTTCTTTAACAGGAGCTGAAGGTAGTTCGTCGCAGTATAGGAACACTGCCTACCAGGTTTGGTTGAATTATGATCGCAATTTCGATATCCATGATGTGTGCGGGATACTAATGGCAAACGCGGATGAAGAGGTTTTCGGCGGTGATCAATTTCCTTACAGACACCTTAATCTAAGTGGCAGGGCAACCTATGCAAACAGAAAAACCTACATAGGTGAATTTAGTTTCAGCTATATGGGTTCCGAAAATTTTCCCAAAGATTCACGATTCGGTTTTTTCCCCGCCGTTTCTTTGGGTTGGATCGCTTCGAATGAGCCGTTCTTGAAAAAGAATGATTTCCTGAATTATCTAAAATTCAAGGGATCATACGGGATGGTTGGAAATGATAAAATCGGCGGTACCCGTTTCATTTTTCAACAATATTATCCCTTTACTTCAAATTATTATTTTGGTACAGAAAATTCAACTGCATCCGGAATTGTACAGGGGTCACCGGCCAATACATCAGTAACCTGGGAAAAGGAAAGAACACTTAATGTTGGATTCGAGGCAACTGTTCTTGATAACTGGGATGTGGCTTTTGATATTTTTAATCGTGACAGGAACGATATCCTGGTTATACCAAATAAGACGTTACCTGATTTCATGGGATTCTCGAAGCCCTACATTAATGACGGGAAAACAAACAGCAAGGGTTTTGAAGCAAAAATAGGTTATTCAAATAGTATATCGAAAGACCTCAATTTTTTTGTCGAGACCAATATATGGTATCATAAAAACAAACTTGTTTTTAGTTCAGAGAATCTTCAGTTACATGACTATTTATACAGGGATGGACTACCTATTAATCAACCCTTCGGACTTGTAGCCAATGGTCTTTTTAAAGATGAAAATGACATAGAAAACAGCCCCTTACAGGCATGGACCGACATTAAGCCGGGCGATGTAAAATATGTTGATCAAAACAATGATAACATTATCGATGAAAGAGACCTGTATCCTATCGGAAACACCCCAGTACCTACGCTTAGTAGTAATTTAAATGCCGGCTTGCAATACAAAGCTATAGATTTTAAGGTTCTTCTCCAAGGAGTGGCCAATAGAACGGTATCTTTTACCGGATCTCTGTTCCATGCCTTTCAGAATGACGGGAAGATAGGTGAGATTGCTCTGGATAGATGGACTCCGGAGACAGCGAATACTGCTGCCTATCCAAGATTGACGGCTCAGAATAACGAAAATAATTACAGGTATTCAACCTTATGGCAACGGGATGGAAGTTTCATAAAATTGCGTAATATTGAGCTTGGATATACTTTCCCTGCTAAACTCATCGAATCAATCGGATTAGAAAATGTGAGAATATTCGTGAATGGGACCAATCTTTTTTCATGGGATCATATGAAGGGTTATCGGGATCCTGAAATTGAATATGGATACCCTGCTACAAGAAGCTATAGCATGGGAATTAATATTCAACTACAGTAATTAAGCAACATTTAACATTAGTAATGGTATGAAAAAATATATACATTTGATAAGCCTGATATTTACTATTATTGTAATCCCTTCATGCAGTGATTACCTGGAGCGGGATATCAGTACAGCTATTGATGAAGAATTGGTAAACAGTGTCTATTCCTATTCCCGAAGTCGGTTAAACGCGCTATATACATCACTTCCAAGCGGCTTTTTCGAAATAGACGGTGCAATGATGGCATCAGCATCGGATGAAGCTGAACACACATATCAAAACTCAACCGTTCATTTTTATAATATAGGAAGTTGGAATCCTTTTGTTAATCCCGGTGATACATGGACTACATTCTTTACCGCTATAAGAAACGTGAATCTGTTTTTAGCAAATGTAGATGATATCAATCTTGATATGTACAGGCTTGATCCAAGAGAATCACAACAACTCATCTATCAACAAAGACTGGAAGAGATT
>Ga0265295_1006135_pt1 | contig 14714 bp, 13 predicted proteins | sample Munlansysbiofilm_FD_192503 | JGI IMG/M metagenome (GOLD analysis project Ga0265295, IMG submission 192503) | Leachate microbial communities from a municipal landfill in Southern Ontario, Canada - Methane capture system biofilm | ecosystem: Engineered > Solid waste > Landfill > Unclassified ... | reverse complement strand
TACTTGAGCGACGAAGAGATAGAATATATAGTAAGTTATTTATGATGAAAAGGTTTAAGCCAAAAAGTGAATTTAGCCGTAATGTCCTGACTCTTATGACTGGCACGACTATTGCCCAAGCCATCCCCATTGCAATAAGCCCTATACTTACTCGCATATATACACCGGAGGATTTCGGCGTATTTGCACTTTATATAAGTATCTCGAGTATCATCTCTGTTATGGCTACAGGACGATATGAACTGGCGATAATGCTTCCTAAAAAAGATGACGATGCGATCAACATCGTATCTCTTTCGATTATTGTCTCTTTTATTGTGAGCTTGATTGCGCTAATTATAGTTTTTGCTTTTAATGCTCAAATTACAAATCTCCTTGGAAATTCCGAGATAGCCAACTGGCTCTATTTCATACCTATAACGGTACTATTCACTGGATTCTATCAAAGCTTTAATTACTGGTCAAATAGAAAAAAACAATATAAAAGACTTGCAGCAAGTAGAATAATTCAAAGTACTACTACGGCTACAGCAAACCTCAGTATGGGATTTGGCGGATTTGGCACAAGCGGGCTAATTATGGGTGGCGTGATAGGACAAGGAATAGCCACCGGAATACTTGCAAAGATGGTATGGAAAGAGGATAAAAGTAAAGTGTCCCAAATAGGCAAACTGAAAATATTGGCGATGTCTAGAAGGTATGTTAAATTTCCAAAATTTGATATTTTAGCTTCGATATTAAATGTATCTGCTCACCAGATAACTCATATTTTTTTTAATGCATTATACAACTCTACGATAGCAGGGTATTTTTATTTGACTCAAAGGATTTTAGGTTTGCCTATAACGTTTATAGCTTCGGCTATATCTGATGTTTTTAGGGAAAGTGCTACACAAGAATATAAACGGTTTGGCAATGCAAAAAAAATTTATATTTCAACATTTAAAAAATTATTTATTTTAAGTTTTCCTCCTTCTATTATTTTGTATTTTTACTCTGTTGAGTTATTTGTCTTTGTTTTTGGCGAGCAGTGGAATGTGGCTGGTGAATATGTAAAAATTTTAGCCCCTATGTTGTTTTTAAGATTTATATCTAGCCCCTTAAGTTTTATGCTATATATAGGAGCAAAACAGAGTATAAATTTGATAGGTAATGCATCATTTTTATTTCTAGCATTGTTAAGTTTTTATTTGTCTTCAGATGCAAAAGAAACAGTGATTTTTTTGTCAATATCGTATTCTATAGTTTACATTTATTATTTGTATATTTCATCTAAAATTGCAAAGGTTTTTTCATGAAGCAAATTTTGAAAAAAATAATACCGAATGATAGTCAAATATATTTTCGGTTATTACTAATGGATAAAGTTGGTTTTAATCTTTGGATTATTAATCTTGTGTTTCAAAGAATATTTAGAAGACATAGTAAGCTAGATTTTAGTGTAAATTTCACATCTACGATTTCAGAAACAAATATTGAATTAAACAAAGATTTAACTACTTTGGCTAGTTTTGCAATAAGTGGAGGTTGCTATTTTCAGGCCATAAATGGGATAAAGCTAGGTAAAAATTTTTTGTTTGCCCCAGGAGTAAAGTTGATAAGTGCCAACCATGATTTTTATGAACATTCAAAATCAATTAAAACTTCTTCTATAGTTATAGGAGACAATGTCTGGTTGGGAGCAAATGTTATTATTCTCCCTGGGGTAAAACTAGCAAATGGATGTATAGTAGGAGCAGGTTCTGTAGTTACTAAAAGTTTTGAAGAAGAAAATTCAATAATTACAGGAAATCCTGCAAAAGCAATAGGAAAAAAATAAATAATGAAAAAATCAATACTTGTTTTGTACTTAAAGAATGTTCAACATGCAGTGTTTTCTTCTGAAAAAAATAATACTTTGATGGATTTATGTTACGATAATAATGCAAAAGTTATAAAAAATACACTTGAAAATTTAAAAGAAAAAAATTACTCAATTAAACAAAATTGGATAGAAGCATATGATAAGTAGAATTATTGTTTGGTATGTTGCTTTTAAAGGAAAGTTAAAATGAGAAATTTAATTGAAAAAATGCTTATAGTTTTTTGGTCGCCTTTTAATATGATATTAGTGATATCTTCTAAATTTATCCAATATCATCATCTAAGTTTTTTTTTAAGTGCTATCCCTTTTAGGATTGGTATGGGAATTCGAAGACAATTTTATATCAAAACACTAAAAAGTGTAGGAAAAAATTTTAATATTTATTATGGAGCAATTATTTCCAACAGAGATGTTGTTATAGGCAATAATGTAAGAATAGGACCTTATAATACAATAGGGCATTGTACTTTTGGCAACGATGTGATTCTTGCACAGAATGTACATATTTTAAGCGGACGACACCAACATGCAATAGACAAATTGAACATACCAATAAATCAGCAAAAAGGTAGTTTAGAGACAGTAAATATCGGTAATGATGTTTGGATAGGGGCAGGCAGTATAATCATGAATAATATTGGCAGCAGCTCGATAGTTGGTGCCGGTTCTGTTGTTGTGAAGCCGGTACAGGACAATATTGTTGTCGCTGGAAATCCAGCAAAAACCATAAAGCAAAGATAATGAAAAAAATATTAATTTTAAAACCAAAATCTCAAGAAGGGCAACCATCGTTTGAGCGCACACAAGCATTTGTAGATTTTTATAAGAATTGCGGTGTAGCAGTATCGGTATTGCAGACCCCCGGAAATATTTATGAAACATTTAAAATAATTGCATTTATTTATAGAATAGGAATTAAAAATTTATTTATTACCATGCCTCCATTTAGAAATTGGATTTTATTTTTATTACCACACATAAATATTGTTTTAGATATTAGAGATGGATGGTCGATAGCGATGAAGAGTGGTTATGGCGGTACAGCAAAACCAAGTAAAATCAAATATTTTATAGCTAGATATGTTGAAAAAATAGCGATAAAAAGAAGTTGCTTGACGATTACATGCACTTTGGGTTTGCAGGATTATCTTAATGGATTATCCAATGAAGATATGTTATTGATTACGAATGGATATGGAAAAAAAAATTATGAAATTATTAAAAATTTAAAAAATGAATCATTTCCAATAAGAGATGACAATATTGATACAGCAGTTTGTGCTGGACAGTTTTCTGAATATGGTGAAGATAAAGTAAAAAATATATTGCATAAAATAAGTTCGAACGATCTAAACAAGAAAACAATAATAAAACTTATCGGAACCAATAAGCAAAGAAATAGTTGGATTAATGGATGGCTTGAAGAAAACAATATTAAAAATATTGAAATTGTCATATTGCCTAGAATGAATCATACAGAAATGTATAAGGTAATTTTAAATGCAACCTATGGAATAGCCGTGATTAGAGATCCTGATTATGATTTTGGAACCAAAGTATTTGATTATATTCTTTGTGGGATTCCGATTTTTGATTATTTTGATGAGCCAAATAAATTTACCGATTATTTTAAATCTTTTTTAACATCATTTATCAAAGGACCACTTGCCAAGAGTTTTTTGAGAGAGTCTTTGATTAATGAAAAAAGAAATAAATTGCTTGGATGTATGAAATGAAACTATTACTGCTCTCGGAACCTAACTCTGTCCATACTATAAAATGGGCAAAATCTTTGGCTAAAAACAGTATAGATATTGTTATATTTGGGCTCGGTGGTTTAACAGTCAAGGATTATGAGGGTATAGCCAATATAAAAATAAAAACTTTAAATGAGACCGTAACTAGAAAGGAAGGAGCGATTGGGAAGCTAAAATATCTAAGAGCTTTGCCAATGATTAAAAATGTCATTAAAGAATTTAAACCTGATATCGTTCATGCACATTATGCCAGCAGCTATGGATTACTTGGTGCGTTAAGCGAATTTCATCCTTTAGTGCTTTCTGTTTGGGGGGGTGATGTGTTTAGTTTTCCGCATAAATCGTTTCTGCATAAAGCTATGTTTAAATATAACCTAAGCAAAGCAGACAAGATACTTTCTACATCAAATACGATGGCAAAAGAAATTAGGCTCTATACCGAAAAGATCATAGAAGTTACACCGTTTGGCATAGACATGATAAAATTTATGCCTATGAAGGTTGAAAGTCTATTTGATAAAAATGATATTGTTATAGGCACAATAAAAGCTCTCGAAGAGGTATATGGGGTAGAATATTTAATAAGGGCATTTAAAATAGTCAGTAATGATCATAAAGATCTGCCATTGAAGCTTTTAATAGTAGGAGGCGGAAGCCTTGAGAATAAACTAAAACAGCTTGTGAAAGATCTGGGCATAGAAGATAAGGTTATTTTTACCGGAAAAATATCTTTTGAAGATGTACCAAAATATCATAATATGCTATCGGTATATGTATCTGTATCCAATACGGAGAGTTTTGGAGTAGCTATTATAGAAGCCTCTTCTTGCGGGAAGCCGGTAGTAGTATCCGACGCCGGAGGACTTCCTGAGATAGTAGAAGATGGAATGACCGGGTTTGTTGTGTCGTCTAAAAATCCGGAAGAGACAGCACAGGCTATAGAGAAATTTGTATTGGATGAGAAGTTGAGAAACAAAATGGGCCAAAATGGAAGAGAAAGAGTAAAAAAACTTTATAATTGGGATGACAATGTAAAACAGATGATGAACATATATGAGGAGATAGTGAAATGAAAATCCTAACTATATTGGGCGCTCGTCCACAGTTTATAAAAGCAGGTTCTGTTAGCCGCGAGATAGCCAAGCATAAAGAAATAACCGAAGTTATAGTTCATACCGGGCAGCATTATGATGCCAATATGAGCGATATATTTTTTGAGCAGATGCAAATACCAAAACCAGATTATTTTCTAGGCATAGGCGGAAAATCACATGGTGCTATGACAGGCCAGATGATCGAAAAGATCGAAGAGGTAGCACTGAGTGAAAAACCTGATTGGATGCTCGTGTATGGAGATACCAACTCGACTTTGGCAGGAGCTATTGTAGCTAGTAAACTCCATATCAAGCTCGCCCATGTAGAAGCAGGTTTGAGAAGTTTTAATATGAAGATGCCCGAAGAAGTTAATCGCATACTTACAGATAGAGTGAGCGATATACTTTTTTGCCCTACAGATGCAGCGGTACAAAATCTCAAAAATGAGGGATATCTCATTGAGGCAGAAGGTAAAAACTCTTGCTTTGGTAGAGTTATAAAAGCAGGAGATGTGATGCAAGACGGAGCAATTTTCTATAAGAACTTGGCAAAAATGCCAAATTCAGTTGTTAGTTTATGGTCTTTAGTTGCTAGCGAAGAAACCAAAAACCAAAAACCAAAAACTATAAACTATATCCTTTGCACAATTCATAGGGCTGAAAACACAGATGATGAGACTAGACTAAAGAGTATTTTTGAAGCACTTAATGAAATAGCGAAAGAGAAGCAGATCATTTTGCCACTGCATCCAAGAACTAAAAAAATAATCGAGAATTTGAAAATAAACACCACAAATCTGACTATAATCGACCCGGTAGGATACATGGAAATGGTGTGGCTGATAGATAATTGTGAGCTTGTGATGACAGATAGCGGAGGACTTCAAAAAGAAGCATATTTTTTCTCCAAACCTTGCATTACGCTTAGAGATGAAACCGAGTGGGTAGAGTTGGTAGAAATCGGAGCGAATATACTAGCCGGTGCAGATAAAGAAAAAATAGTTTCTAGTTTCAAGTCGGTAGTCTCTAGTCTAAAAACTAAAAATTATAAATTAAAAACTAAAAACTTGTATGGTGGCGGTAAAGCAAGCGAAAATATCATCAAAACATTATTGGAGTATTAAGTGACTATTTGGATACTTAACCACCATGCACTCACGCCTCAAATGAGTGGAGGAACAAGACATTATGATTTTGCGAGAGAGCTTATAAAAAGAGGCCACAAGGTAGCTATCATATCTTCTAGTTTTCACTATTCCAAATATACCGAAATGAAAGAGTATGAAGAGAAAGAACATATTTGTGAATATATTGACGGTATAGAGTGGGTTTGGATACAGACCCCCCCATATAAAGGCAATGGAGTAGCTAGAGTAAAAAATATGCTAAGCTACACTAGTAAAGTTTTGAGAATTATTCCAAAGCTTAATTTGTCCAAACCGGATATTATTATAGGCTCTTCGGTGCACCTATTTGCCGTGTATGCAGCTTATAGACTCTCTAAAAGATATAAGACACCGTTTGTTATGGAGGTCAGAGATCTTTGGCCTCAAACACTTATAGACATGGGTATCTCTAAACGGCATCCATTTATAATATTGCTTGGGATCTTGGAGAGATTTTTGTATAGAAAAGCAGACAAAATTATCTCAAACCTGCCATATGCATATGATTATATATCTGCCTATGCCCCGCCGGAGAAATTTGAATGGATCAGTAATGGAGTAGATTTGAGAAATATTTCTTATAAGGAAAAAACAGAATCTACCCCTTTTGTAATCAGCTATACTGGTGCAATCGGTGCGGCAAACAATTTAGAGATTTTAGTGGAAGCCGCAGATAAATTGAAAGAAGATAAAAATATCATTTTCCGTATCGTAGGTGATGGAGCCCAGAAGCAAAAGTTAAAAGAGATGGTAAAAACAAAAGGACTAGAAAATATAACCATCGAAGATCCGGTAGCCAAAAGTCAAATCCCGGATATTCTCTTAGCCAGTGATATTTTGTATTTCAATCTTAAAGACAGCCCTGTATTTAGGTATGGGATCAGCTCCAATAAACTTTTTGATTATATGGCAGCAGGCAGAGTAGTTATATTTTCTACAAATGCGACGAATAATCCCATTAAGGAGGCAAGCGGAGGATTTACAATAGCTCCGGACAATGTGAACGAATTGGTAGATACTATAAAGCATATAGTGTCCATAACACACGAGCAAAGAGCACAGATGGGTAAACGAAACAGGGAGTATTGCGAGAAATTTTATAGCATTAAAGTACTGGCCGATAAACTGGAAAAAGTTTTGAAAGATGAGGTAAATAATGCTTAAGAGAGTGTTTGATATTGTATTTTCTGTTATATTGATCATTTTGTTTGCACCTGTTTTTATCATAGTAGGTTTATTGATCTTGGTTGCCATGGGCAGGCCTATATTGTTTGCCCAGTCTCGTCCGGGGTACAAAGAAGAGATATTTGGTATATACAAATTTCGTACAATGACAAATGATACGGATGCAAACGGAGAACTTTTGCCTGATGAGAAAAGACTGCGCGGTGTAGGCAAATTTATACGAAGCACAAGCCTTGATGAATTGCCGCAGCTTTTTAACGTTTTCAAAGGAGAGATGAGTTTTGTCGGTCCTAGACCATTGCTTGTAGAATATCTGCCTTTATATAACAATGAACAAAAAAAGAGACACAATGTAAAACCAGGTATTACGGGCTGGGCGCAAGTCAATGGGCGCAATGCTATCAGTTGGGAACAAAAGTTTGAACATGATATATGGTATGTGGAGCATCAAAACTTTCTTCTTGATATGAAGATATTGTGGATGACTATGATAAAATTATTTAAAAGAAGCGGGATAAGCTCTGCTAACAGCGTAACAATGGAAAAATTTGAAGGCAACAAATGAAGCAGATATATATCTATGGTGCTAGTGGTCATGGGCTTGTGGTGGCTGATATCGCTCGCGCTTGCGGGTATGACGAGGTGGTATTTGTAGACGATGGGGATAATGATTTCCAATCTTTTGAGCAGATTTCGTCAAATGCAAATATTCCAATGGCTCTTGGAGTAGGCGACAATAAAATAAGAAAAAAACTTTTTGCAATTGCGGAACAAAATGATTTTGAAATAGTTACGCTCATTCATCCAAGCAGCATTGTTTCTTCCGACGCTGTTATAGGTATAGGAAGCGTAGTGATGCCTTTAGTCGTTGTAAACGCAAAGGCACAAATTGGAAATGGAGCTATACTTAATAGTGGGTGCGTGATCGAGCATGAGTGTATCATTGGAGATTTTGTGCATATTTCGCCTAATGCTGCTCTTGCCGGAAATGCAAGAGTAGGAGAGCTAACACATATAGGTATAAGCAGCAGCGCGATACAAGGCATCAGTATAGGCTCAAATTGTATAATTGGTGCTGGTTCTGTGGTTATCAAAAATATTAAAAATAATAAAAAAGCATATGGCAATCCATGCAAAGAGTTAGGAGAAAATGAGTGAGTAAAAGAATTTTTTTAAGCTCGCCGCATATGAGCGGTAGTGAACTGGGGTATATAAAAGAGGTGTTTGAGAGTAATTATATAGCCCCTCTTGGCGAGTTTGTAAATAGATTCGAAGATAGTATCAAAAGCTATACAGGTGCAAAAAATGCTTTGGCTCTCAATAGTGGCACTGCAGCCATTCATTTAGCTCTTAGGGTGCTTAGCATAGGAGCAGGAGATGATGTGCTTGCTTCCTCATTTACATTTATAGGCTCAATAAATGCTATTATATATCAAGGCGCAAATCCTATTTTTATTGATAGTGATTTGGAGAGTTGGAACTTGTCTCCAAAATTACTCAATAAATATCTCCTTGAATGTGATAAAAAGCCAAAAGCATTGGTAGTAACCCATCTATACGGCATGAGTGCGGATATTGAAAAAATTGCAGACATTTGCAGACTGCATGGGGTTTACCTCATTGAAGATGCAGCTGAATCTCTGGGCGCTACTTATGGGGGCAAACATACCGGCACATTCGGAGATTTTGGGATATACAGCTTTAACGGTAATAAAATACTTACCACAAGCGGCGGCGGTATGCTTGTGAGTTCAAATAAAGAGTGGATCGACAAAGCAAGATTTTACAGTACCCAAGCCAAAGAGCCATTTATTCATTATGAGCACGAAGAGTACGGATATAATTACCGAATGAGCAATGTCTTAGCAGCAATAGGCGTAGGACAGATGGAAGTCATAGAAGAGAGAATTGCCAAAAAAAGACAAATTTTTGAATGGTACAAAGAATTTTTGGGCGATATCGAAGAGATAAGTTTTATGCCAGAACTGCCAAACAGCAGAGGCAACAGATGGTTAACGGCTATTACCTTTGCCAAAACAGATTTCCGCAAAGTCATGCAAGCGCTCGAAGAGATAAATGTAGAGAGCCGTCCTCTATGGAAGCCAATGCATATGCAACCGCTTTTTCTTGATGCCAAAAGGTTGGTTGATGGAACCAGCGAAGTGCTGTTCGGCAAGGGATTATGTTTAGCCAGCAGTACTACAATGAGCTGTGATGATGTGGCTATGATAACCGATGAAATTAGAAAGGTTATTTTTAAAGCATAAAAAGTACAAAAAATAATTACAATACGACATTTTATTATCATAAAATTATATCTATTTGATATACTTTGATATAGTATATCAAATAGTATGATCTTAGCTGTGAGAGGTTGTTATGAAGATTATGAAATATATTGTTGTTATATTTTGTGCTACAAGTATAATATTTGCTATGAGTATTAGCGAGATAAACAAAGCATCCAAAGATGAGCTGATGCAAATTAAGGGAATCGGAGAGTCAAGAGCTGAGGCTATAATGGATGCAAGGCCGTTTAAAAATATAGCGCAACTTGATGATGTCAAAGGCATTGGCCCTGCACTTTTAGGAAATATCAAAAACAATATCATGAAGGGTTCTTCTGGTGAGCGGCAAAAGAAAAAAATAAACTTATTTGAAGAATCATAAAGCTTATTATCTAGATCCATTTACGCGGTAACAATAGGTTGTGAGCCAAAATGTAATCTCTATTGTGATACAATTGATAAGTTATAAAGTTAAGCAAATATGGTGGATATGATATGAGATTTATAGATAGACGTATTTTAAATATAGTCGCAATCGTCATATTTACTTTTATGAGTTTTGGTTTAATTTTTTGGATAACCCATAAGTCGTGGACTATTATGTGGATACCTGTGTGGGTTATCATTTGTGTTCGCATACTTGCGTCATTTTTGTTATTTCAAGACTATTCACTTTCATGGTCAAAAGTAACACAAAAAACATTTTTACTTAAAAGCATTATATATACATTCGCTTTTGTTGTCTATATGCCTTTTTTTTATAAAAAGATTCCCGTTTCATTTTTACTATCAGAGCTGTTTGTTTTTATATTTTTTATAAGTTTAGCTATGTACGGTTATTATTCATGGAGAAATCGCAGTATAGCCAAGACAAAAGAGGTGGTTATTTATGGAGCCGGCCAAGCAGGACTTAAAATAGCCAATGAATTTTATAGCAGTGCTTATAAAGTACGTTATTTTGTCGATGATGACAAAATGCTGCAAAGACGTTCAATTGATGGGATCAAAATCCTATCAATTGAAAAACTGGAACATAAGTTTGGTGCCAGCAAAATGGATTTGCTCGTCATTGCTATGCCCTCAGCAAGCAAAGAGAGGATCAAAGAGATATATGAAGAGCTTGGATCTCATTTTGAAGCCATCAAGATCTTGCCGTCTCTTGATGAGATACTAAGAGATAAAGATTTTGCTACACAGCTCAAAGACATATCCGTAGAAGATCTATTAGCACGACATCCAAAAGATTTGGACAAAACTATTATAGAAAAATTTATAAAAGACAAAAAGGTTCTCATTACCGGTGCCGGTGGAAGCATAGGAAGCGAAATAGCAAGACAGTGTGCCAGGTTTGGGGCTTTGGAGCTCATACTGCTTGATCATAGTGAGTTTAATCTTTATACGATCACCGAAGAGCTGCATGACTTTAATATATCGCCCGTGATGCAGTCGGTTGTCAACGAAGTTCTTTTGGATAAAACATTTGAAAAATATAAGCCGGATATTGTTATTCATGCAGCTGCTTATAAACATGTGCCGTTAGTTGAAGAGAATATCAGCGAAGCGATACTAAATAATATTGTTGGAACCAAAAATACCATTGATATGTCTATAAGATATGATGTGCAAAAGTTTGTTCTTATTTCAACCGATAAAGCAGTAAGGCCCACTAATGTAATGGGCGCAACGAAACGCATTTGTGAGCTTTATGTGCAAAATGTGAAAAGAAAAAATACAGAAATAGTAGCCGTGCGGTTTGGCAATGTGCTTGGCAGCAGCGGAAGCGTGATACCGAAATTCAAAGCCCAAATTGAAAAAGGCGGGCCTATTACGGTGACTCATCCGGATATTACTCGTTATTTCATGTTGATCCCAGAAGCTTGTGAGCTAGTACTTCAAGCTGCGAGCTTAGGACATAATGGCGAGATATTTATCCTTGATATGGGAGAGCCTATTAAAATCGTTGATCTAGCTAAAAAGATGATTGAACTTAGCGGCAAGAAGAATGTAAAGATCGCATTTACCGGACTTCGAACAGGAGAGAAGTTGTATGAAGAGCTGCTTATTGATGATGCCGAAGCGGCTACTCCGTATAATTCTATTACCGTAGCTAAACGTACTGATTATCCTATAGCCAAGCTTAATCTAGACATCCAAACTCTTCTAGACAGCAATAATAAGTTGGCTAAATTAAAACAAATAGTTCCAGAATTTAACCATCAAACGAATAAAAAGGAAATCAATTGAATAAAAAAAAGATAGTCAAGCCGCTTCTTGAACAACAAATATCGACCAAAATGATTATAGGCTTGATATTTTTAGCATATGTTTTTGGTGTATTGATGCGTTTTGTATGGATATATCAGTTTTCCAATGAGCCTGGTTTTTTTTGGAATAATGAATTTATGCTCACTACAAATGACGGTTACTATTTTGCCAGCGGAGTGCAAAATATATTAGACGGTTCTCATGTCAATAATCCTAGACTATGGGATATATGGCATCAAGGAACTATATTGGTAAGTGCATTTTTCGCATGGCTTTCCCCGTTTTCTTTGGATACAACGCTTTTTTATATGCCAATATTTTTGTCTAGTTTGATAGCTATTCCTCTGGTGTTGATAGGCTCTTTGTATGGCCGCCCTATGTGGGGATTCATGTCAGCCCTTATTGGTGTAATCGCTTGGAGCTATTATAACCGTACTATGGCAGGATATTACGATACAGATATGTTTGCTATCTGGTTGCCGTTATTGGCATTATATTTCTTGCTTAGAAGCATAGAAAGATCATCATGGAATATGGTATTTTATGCCGCAATAGTATTGGTTTTTTATTCATTTGTATATACTTCCAGTAAGAGTGTTATTTATGCTTTGGGGCTTACATATCTAGCGTATAAACTTTGGTTTCATAGAAAAGAACACTTTACATATAAAGCTATGATTCTACTAATTGTGGCTCTTTTACCATTTGGAAATCTTACAACATCATATACATATCCTTACGGTTTTGTGGTTCAGTTTGTTGTTTTGTGTGTTATTTATGCAATATTTTCCTACAAGGAATTCTCTCAAAGATCACTTATCGTGGTATCTGCTTTGATGTTTGTGCTATTTTTATATTTTGGTAATATTTACGGCGCAATAGCAGGAAAAATTTTAGGTTATACTACCAAAGGCACCGTATCGGAAGGATTGCATTTTTTTGGGGTAGTTCAAACTGTCCAAGAAGCCTCTCCTATAGATTTTATTACAATGGCAAATCGAATTAGCGGATCAATTTACGGTTTTGTGGTCGCCATTGCAGGGTTTGGTCTTTTGATGCGCCGACACAAAGCATTTTTGATAGCTTTGCCGCTTTTGGGCATAGGCATATTTTCTCTTGTAGGCGGTCTCCGTTTTACTGTTTATGCCACTCCTATTGCCGCTCTTGGCGCAGCGTATTTTCTTGTATGGCTTAGTGAATATATGTCGCATAAATGGTCTAAATATGCAGTACCCATTTTTGGTATGATAGTGCTCTTGCTACCAAACATTTTGCATATATATGAATACCAGATGCCAACGGTGTTTAGCAAGCAAGAAGTAGCAGATATGGATAAACTAAGAAGCATATCCAAAGATGGCGATATTACGCTAGCTTGGTGGGACTATGGATATCCTATTTGGTACTATACGGGCACTTCCACGCTTATTGATGGTGGCAAGCATCACCATGATAATTTTGTCATATCAAAAATTATGTTAAGCCCATCGCAACAATTTGTTTACAATATGGCTATTTTGGCTACAGAGGAGTATTTTCCGTTTGCTTCAAAATTAAAAGATGCTCATTTGGGCAAAGATGCCAAAGAGGGTAGATTATATCAGCAGCTAGGCTATATGGATTCTATAGATGTTATATTTAAAAATAAACAAAAAGATCAGCTTAATCCCGACGATGTATTGACGGCACTTGAAGATAAAACATATCCGTTGCCACCCAAGAGCAGAGATATTTATATTTATGTGCCTTCTAGAATGATGCAGATATTTCCTACTATAGCATCTTTTGGAGATATAGATCTAGCAACAGGAAAAAACCTGAGCAATATGCAATGGGTTACAGCAAACTCTATTAAACAAGAAGGTTCTCTGATTTATTTAAATAACGGAATTATTATAGATGTTCAAAATGGTATTTTTATCTTTAATAATCAGCAATACCCAATGCATTCATATGTAGAGATAGACAGCAATAGTGTCAAAAAACAGCTATTAAATAGTGATAGCAGTTATGTGGCTATACACAGTAAAATTTATGGATCTTTTGTAATCATGGATACCGATACGTTCGATACCGCATATGTACAAATGTTCTTACTTGGTCAATATGACCATAATCTATTCGAGCTAGTGGTATCTTCTCCTTATAGCAAGATATATCGCCTCAAAAGGTAGTGCCATTTTACAAAAAGCGGACTAATCTATAAAAGATAAAACCTCTTTTTGCTATAATGCCATAAAAAAAGGCACATAGGTGCCGTGAGCTGTCCGCTGAGGACGGTAAGCGAATATGGACTTTGTTCATAAAGAGCGATTAAAAACAAAAGGCACATAGGTGCCGTGAGCTGTCCGCTGAGGACGGTAAGCGAATATGGACTTTGTTCATAAGAGCGATTTAAATAAAAAGGTATACAATGATAGTTACTCGTTTTGCTCCAAGCCCTACAGGATATTTACACATAGGAGGGCTCCGTACAGCTCTTTTTTCATGGCTTTGGGCTAGACGCAACAATGGAAAATTTTTGCTTCGCATAGAAGATACGGATATGGCCAGAAATTCCCAGGAAGCCACAAAAGCGATCATTAAAGCATTTGAATGGGTAGGGATGGAATATGACGGCGATGCAGTTTATCAATCAAAGAGGTTTGATATCTACAAGCAATACATAGACCAATTGCTTCGTGAAGGTAAAGCATATCATTGTTACATGACAAAAGAAGAGCTAGACTCGCTTAGAGAAGCCCAGATGGCACGCAAAGATCGCCCAAGATATGATGGCAGATATCGTGATTTTACAGGTACCCCGCCTAGCGGTGTAGAGCCTGTCGTTCGTATAAAAGCACCGCTTGAAGGAGATATTTGCTTTAAAGACGGCGTAAAAGGTGATATCTGCATAGCTTCCAGTGAAGTAGATGATTTTATCATTGCCCGTAGTGACGGAACTCCTACATACAACTTCGTAGTTGCAATTGATGATGCGCTTATGGGCGTGACAGATGTAATAAGAGGAGATGATCATCTCTATAATACACCTAAGCAAATCGTTGTTTATAATGCCCTAGGATTTGAGCTGCCTAGATTTAGCCATTTGGCTA
>Ga0265295_1006134_pt1 | contig 14720 bp, 9 predicted proteins | sample Munlansysbiofilm_FD_192503 | JGI IMG/M metagenome (GOLD analysis project Ga0265295, IMG submission 192503) | Leachate microbial communities from a municipal landfill in Southern Ontario, Canada - Methane capture system biofilm | ecosystem: Engineered > Solid waste > Landfill > Unclassified ... | reverse complement strand
GTAGTATAATCGCTATAACAAAACAGGGAGTTTTTAAGATGAGTCATGACAATCATAGCTTCAAAGAAAAGTTAATCATTTCAGCAACGAACTTCGCAAGAGAGGTAACAAATGTAGATCCAGCACTTTGGGTGTTTGTTAACAAAGGAAATATATTTAAATCAATTAATCATTCTGGACTCTTTGAAAAAGATACCTTCGTTATTAGGTACAATCGTGACTGGATAAAGATTGCTAGTGAAGAACAGATTATTAAGACTGCATTTCATGAAACATTCCACGCGGTCCAACAACAAGCTCTTATTGGAAGAAGACTAGGACTTAAGTCAGATATCTTCTCAGAAGATGAATTAAACATCTTAGAACATGAATTTAAAGATGAAAACTATGATGATTCAATCGATACTTGGCATACGTACTTAAGTGAACACCAAGCAGAAACCTTTGCAGCATACTTATTTGAACGATTTAAACAAGATTTAGAAAAACACGAAGAACTAGTCACAAAATATTATAAAAAGTTTATAAACGAAGAATAGCACGATTAACGGCTTTACATTAATTAACGTCTTTGAATACATGATTACATATATGTAAATCTTCATCATTAGGCTATCATAAAAGGGTATTTTATGATACAATTTATTATGTCAATAATGTACGTTTATGATGTCTTAAATAGGAAAATTGATACCCATTTTAACTAGTTAAAGAATTGGGTAAATAGTGGAAAAATCGAGTAAATAGGTAATTTAAGTTAGAGGATAGAAGAAAATGGCAAAATCAAATGTTATTATTCAAACTGAAGAGACCAAAAAGATAAAGGTAATTGACCTTTTTTCTGGTGTCGGTGGGCTGACTTTTGGATTTTATTATGGGTTACACAGAAACAAATTTATTAAAAAAAACAGTTTTGAAATTCTATTTGCTAATGATTACGATAAAGCAGCGTCCACCGCTTTTTCTTTAAATTTTCCTGATATTAAGATGTTTAACTGTTCTATAGAAGAGATAACCAATGAATTTTTATCTGCAGAAAAAGTGGATTTTTCTGAAACAGATTTAGTAATAGGCGGACCTCCGTGCCAATCCTATAGTTTTGTTGGAAAAAGAGAAAATGATACACGATCTCAAATGTATTCAGAGTATAAGAGAATGCTAACAATAATCAAACCTAAAATGTTTATTTTTGAAAATGTTTTAGGGATACTTTCTTTTAAACTTGAAGATGGAACAAAAATAATTAGTAAAATAATCGGAGAATTCGACCAAATAGGATACTCGGTTTCTATGAAAGTCTTAAATGCATTAGATTTTGGCGTACCTCAAAATAGATTGAGAGTTTTTATAGTTGGAACTAGGAAGGATACACGATTAAAGTGGGAATTTCCTTTACCTTTAAAAGAAAAAAAACTAACTCTTTCAGAAGCGATTTCAGATTTGCCGCAACTCAATCAAAATCAAGAAGAAACTAATTATTTATTTGAGCCAAACTCTAAATTTCAAAGATTGTTGCGTAAAAATAGCAAAACAATTTCCGAACACTTTTGTGGTTTTTATGGAGAAAGAATTACTTCAATCATAGAAAATCTTGGTCCTGGTGAAGCTCATGATGACATAAATAGGAAAGTGGAGCTAGGGATTTTACCACAAGAATTATATTTAACTTCAGGATATCACAATTCATATGGAAGACTTTTATGGGATAAACCTAGTGGAACAATTACAAATAATTTTTCAACACCATCTGCAATCAGGTGTATTCACCCAGTTCAGAACAGGGCTTTAACTATAAGAGAGGCTTCACGCATTCAATCATTTCCAGACTGGTTTAAATTTTATGGTTCTAAAACCAATAAACAAACTCAAGTAGGGAATGCTGTACCGCCATTACTCGCTATGCGATTAGCCGAACAAATAGAGAAAATTTTTAGAGGTGAACTCGATGGAAAGTAAAATTTATTTTAATTTCTCTTATCTTGCATTGAAATTACTTGGCAGCGGACTCTATTCTAATCCGTGGAATGCTATTTCAGAATTAGTTGCAAATGGATTTGATGCTAATGCCAATAAAGTTTGCATTCACATACATGGTGTTGATAGAGAACACTCTACAGTGGAAATATTTGATAATGGGCAGGGTATGACATATAAAGATTTAGTTGAAAAATATGTTTTTGTTGGCAGAAATAAAAGACTAGATAATGCTAACGATGGTGAGAGTGTTAGAACTTTAGGAAGAAAAGGAATCGGGAAGCTAGCTACATTATACCTGTCAAATAATGTCCAAATTATCTCAAAGACAACCGATGACATTACAGGCTGGAGCTTAAATATTTCCGAATATAACGAAGATGAGAAACCGGCTTTAGTGAAAACACCAGTAGAAAACATTAATTTGCATTCTATGGAAGAGTGGAAAAAAAATAAATCAGGCGTTTTTATTAGATTAAACGATGTTAATTTAACAGGACTTGGAGAGAAAACTTTAGCGGGATTAAAAAATAGATTATCTGATTTTTATTTATTAGATAACAATGAACGCACTATAATGTTTTCATTTGTCGAAAAAATAGATGATGAAATTAAGTTTGAAAAAGTTATAAAAAATGTTGCATATAAAAACTTTTATGTTCTATTCAATAATAGTAATTCAAGTTTCCCCGACTATGAAAACCAACGAGTTAAAATTCAAAATAAATACCCTCTCATTTTAAAAGATTATCCATCACAGTTGCTAACAAGTGAGCAGTTTTCTACATCAGGTAGAAGGGCGTTTATTGATGAAAAACAAAAAGAGATAGAAAAAGAATATGAAATGAAGGGATGGATTGGATTACATACATCTATAAATCAAAACAACGCAAGAGAAAACGATCCTTCTTTTTTAAAGAATAGAGCTACAAGCCCTAATAGATTAAGGTTATATGTTCGAGGTAAGTTGGCTATAGAAAACTTTTTAGACTATATAAAAAGTAGTCAGGCATTTTCAAATTATATTGAGGGTGAGATTAGTTTTGATATTCTAGATGATAATGATCTACCAGACATAGCAACAGCAAACAGACAACAAATTTCTGAAAAAGACTCAAGAGTGCAGTTGCTTATTGATATAGTGAATCCAATAGTAACGAAGTTAATTCAATCTAGAGTTGGATTAGCTAAAACGGTTAGAAATGATGAACTTTTAATAGAAAAAAAACGTGCTGATGAAATTAGTTTAAGACATGAGAGAGAACTTGCTGAAGTAAATATAGAAAAAGAGAAAGTGCAAAAAGAAAAAGAACAAATTAGTGCAGAATTAGGAGCACGAAAGCAACAAGTGGAATTGCTTGCTAAAGGATTAAGAAAAGATGAAACAAGACTTGCAGATGCTATACATACTATCCAAAAAATGTGTGTGACTATTGACAAAAAAATAATGAGATTATTTAATACGTTTAATCAAAACAAATCAATGCCTGTAAAATTTTACAGAGAAGTGTCTACGATTAAACTTTATAACAGAAAATCATTAATTATGACTAAGTATGCATTTAAGGGCAAATATAATTTGAAAACGAAAATAGTGTCGCATAATATAGGTAGTTTTATAAAACAATACGTAAATGTCATGTTGGAAACATCTATAAAGAGTGTTTTCGAGTATGATTCAAATGAGAATAACCTATTTTCATTTGATACTACTATGCTTGGAATTATAATTGAAAATATATATTCAAATTCTGAAAAATCAAATGCACAAGAGATGTATGTAGAAGTTGTTACAAAGGATAATAAAGCTATTTTAAGTTTTGCTGATAATGGAAGTGGTTATGATCGAAATCTATTTCCAAATCCTGAAGTATTTTTTGAACTTGGCGTAAAGCACTCTAGCGGTATTGGTTATGGGATAGGCTTACATCATATTAGGGAATTAGCAAAGGAAAATGGTGGAGAAGCAACCATTGATAATGAATATAACAAAGGTTTCAGACTAGTTGTTGAAATAGAGGATAAAAAGGCGGAAAAGTAAATGGATATTAAATTTAACATATTGATTGTTGAAGATGACTCTGATTTTGCAAAAGAGACTAAAGAAAACTTAATAGATCAAATGAATCATCTAGATTTAGCACCTAATATAATTACAAAATCCAACTATCCTCAAGATAAAATAAAAGATATAGGTGCTAAATTTGATTTGCTATTAGTGGATTATAATCTTGCGAATGATGATGTGGGAACTACATTAATTAGTAAAGTTAGAAAACTATCTATGTTACCGGATATCATATTTTACTCATCTCAATCAAGTATTCAAGACATTATTGCAAAAGAAGAAGCTGAAAAAAGAGAATCTTTAATTACATTGCTGCAAAAGGGAATATATTTTTCAAAATCTGATAATTTAGAAAGTATTGCAATGGATGTAATAAAAAAAATTACAAATCGAGAAGAAAAAATTAATGGATTTAAAGGTATGGTGTTATCTTTTGTTTCTGAATATGAAGAACTAGTTAATTCAATAATATATGATGCGTTGTCAAAAATTAAAGATTCAAGTTCGATTGATGGTTATATATCAAATGATATATTGGGTGTAATCATGAATAATGCCATTGAGAAAAAAAACAAGTTTGATATTGAAGAAAATCCTGTTAAATCACTTGAAACTTTAAACTACAGCAATAGACATATAGACCACTCTAAGCGAGTAAGGGCAATGAATAGAATCCTCGAAAATATCGGCATTGAAACTTTCAATTTTCAAACTTATAAAAGTGAAATTCTCGATTTAAGAAACAGTGTGAGTCATATTAGCAGTGTAGATGATTTAGAGAATACATATTATACTTTTACGATTAATGGAGAGCTTATTACACTTACGCCGGAATATTGCTCTAATATTAGGCGCTTACTCTCCAAATATAAAAAAGATTTGATTATACTTAGTGAAAAAGTTAAAGAAATTGGATGTGATTAAAATGGAATCCTTATGGAGTATGTCAACTACAGTAAGAGAATCTGATAGAATTTATGGTTTTTTAAAGGTGGCAAAAAAATTAGAGGGTGAAGTTTGGAATAATGTTAGTCAAAGAAAATTTCAAATCTTGCTTGTTCAACATAGAGAATACCTTAACGATCCTTCAAATGGGCAAACTTTTCAAAAATTAGATGATGAACAAATAAAATGGCTATCAAATATAGATAGTGAAATGTCTTATGAAATGGCAGAGTCAATTATTAATTCTAAAGACTATGTTGGTGGTGCAGAAATGCGTGGCCGACAATCAATGGCTCCACTGCGAAAACTAGGATTAGTTTATTTAGACAAAGAAGATAAAGTGGTAGTTTCAGATGTTGGAAATAAATTTATAAATAACGAAATAAACACTGAAGATTTTTTTCTGGACTCACTACTGAAAATTCAATATCCTAATCCTTTGGATGATTCTTATAAAACTTGGAATACAAAACCATTTATAACAATATTACATTTAATTAAAAGAGTAAATGAAAAGTGTGAATCATTAGGATTGAAACCAAAGGGAATATCAAAAGATGAATTTGGTATTTTTGCATTATCACTACAAAATTACTATGATGTTGATAGATACGCAGAACTGGTTATCGAGTATAGAACTAAATACCACTCTATATTAAATGAGCAAGACAAAAAGGTTTTTAGAGAAAAATACATTAATGAATTGCTTTCTAATTTTAAAGAGCCGGTTAAAAACTCAGTTGAATATACTGATAACATGATTAGATATTTTAGACAAACGAAACTGATTTATATTAGAGGAAAATATTCAAACACCTATATTGACCTAGAACCAAGAAGACAAACTGAGATTGATTCAATTTTAGACCACGATAATGGAGAACCCATTGTATTTAGTAATGTTGATCAATGGTTAGAATATTTTTCAGTTTATGGAACATATGAACTTCCATTTGAGACAATTGAAAAACTCAGTGTTATTTTGGGAAACATTAATAAAGAAAACAATCAAATTGCAAAAGAGAATAATATAAAATACAAACCATTTATTTACGATGGATTTGATAAGAGAGAATTTAAAAATACAATTGCTGAAGCTAGAGGAGAAAGAACCAAGCTTCAAAATATAAAATTAAAAAATGAATATTTTGATATTTCAAAAATTGATGAAACTATTGATGCTCTAAAATTGATTTATCAAAGAGATAGAAATAGAATTTTACCAAACAAACCAAGTTTAGAATTTGAAAAATGGATGAATATTGCACTGAATATATTTAATGACGCCTTGTTGATTAAACCTAACACAATAGTTGGTGATGATAATGAACCGATAAATACAGCACCAGGTGGAGTTGCTGATATAGAGTGTTACTATGAAACTTATAATGCAATTTGTGAAGTAACAACCTTAACCTCTAGAGATCAATGGATTAATGAGGGGCAACCGGTTATGAGGCATTTAAGACAGTTTGAGGAGTCAAGTGATAAGGAAAATAATTATTGCCTGTTTGTTGCTCCGAAACTTCACCAAGACACTGTTAACACGTTTTGGAATTCAGTAAAGTATGAATATGAGGGTATCAAGCAAAAGATTATACCAATTACAATAGAGCAACTAATATTACTTTTAGAAGGTGTAAAGAAAATTCATAGTGGCAATCAAAAATTAAACCACGAACTATTAAAAGAACTGTTAGATAATTGTTCTGATACACAAGGCTTGTCTTCATCAAGAGAATGGATTCCTAACATTCAAAAAGAAATTATTGGTTGGGTTCAAGATTTGTAAAAATAAATATATTTAAAGTAAGAATGCATTGAAAAATGCATTTCTTTTTGCTATAATTGATGCATTAGATGCCTAAAATGGAAATGAGTGTAAAAATGAGTGTATTCAATATAAAAAATAGAAGATATTTAGGAAGTAAAGCGAAGTTAATTCCTTTTATAAAAAAAACAGTTTCAGAAAACTGTAAAGACATAAATGTGTTCTTAGACTTATTTGGTGGAACAGGGAATGTTGCGTGGAGTTTTAACGATATGTATACTACAATTATGATAAATGATATTCTTGAGTCAAATCATATGGCGTATATATCGTTTTTTGATAGCTCAATTATTGATGAAACAAAAATTCAAAATATAATAAATGAATATAATGAAACAAATGTTGAAGAAGAAAACTATTTTTCAAGTAATTTTTCAGGAACCTATTTTAGTCATGAAAATTGCATGAAAATTGGCTATATACGAGATGACATTGATGATAAGTTTAATAATAATGAGATAAATTATAGGGAAAAATGTATTTTAGTAACATCTTTAATTTATGCAATAGATAGTATAGCAAATACAGTTGGTCATTACGATGCATATAGATTGAATGGAGATTTAGACAAAAAATTAGTATTGAAAACTCTGGATTTACCAAATAGAGAAACAAACATGAATAATATTGTTTTTAAAGAAGATGCAAATACATTAGTGGAAAGGATTTCTGCAGATTTAGTTTACATTGATCCACCTTATAACTCTAGACAATATAGCGATGCTTATCACTTGTTAGAAAATGTTGCAACTTGGGATAAACCAGAAGTTTTTGGGGTTGCTAAAAAAATGGATAGGAGACACATCAAAAGTAAATATAGTACTAGAACAGCTCCGAAAGAATTTGAAAATTTAATTAAGCAAATTAATGCAAGATATATCCTGGTTTCATACAACAACATGGGAAACAAAGGGGCAAGTAGATCACAGGCTAAAATTTCTGATATAGAGATAATGGAAACTTTATCAAAGAAAGGAAAGGTTCAAGTTTTTGAAACTGATTTCAGTCAGTTTACAACTGGGGCATCAAATATAGATGATCACAAAGAAAGACTATTCTTGTGTACTGTAGGCGAAGAGTCTGATGATTATGAATTAATAGAAAAAATCAATGGTTACGTGAAATCTCCACTAAATTATACTGGTGGAAAATATAAACTGTTACCTCAACTGTTAGAAAAATTTCCTAAAAAAATTGGCACCTTTGTCGACTTGTTTGGTGGCGGCTTTAATGTAGGAGCTAATATCGTTGCAGATAAAGTTATCTATAACGATAAACAAAAGGAAGTTTCAAGATTAATTAACATATTTCTTAAGTACACACATACTCAAATAGTTAATAGAATTGAAAAAAACATAAATAAATATGGCTTATCAAAGACATCAGAAAACGGATATGATTATTACGATTCAAATAGTGACTCAGGTGTTGGTAAGTTTAATAAAGAAAAATATCTACAAATGAGAATGGATTACAATCAAATAAAAACATTTAATGAGAAGAAAGACTTTTTGTTGCTAACTTTAATAATATTTTCTTTTAACAATCAAATTAGGTTTAATGGAAACAATGAATTTAATATGCCGGTAGGAAAGCGTGATTTTAACACTTCCACAATGAAAAATGTTAAAGAATTTGCAATAATTTTAAAAAACAATAATATTGAGATTATGAATGTTGATTTTATGAAAATTAAAATTGATAATTTGATTGCCCCCTTTGTTTACTGTGATCCGCCATATATTTTAGGAAATGCAGCGTATAATGAAAATAATGGTTGGACTGAAAAAGATGAGTTAAAACTATTAAAATATCTAAAAAAATTAGATGAAAAAGGAATTCCTTTTGCATTGTCAAATGTTGTTGAACATAAAGGTATGACACATCAAATACTTAAAGATTGGGTGGAAGAAAACTACTTTAATATAATTTATATAAAATCGAATTATTCCAACTCTAACTACCAAGTAAAAGATAAAGATTCTGTAACTAGAGAAGTTTTAATTACTAACTATTAATAAGGTATGGTGTGATTAGCATGAAGTCATCAATTTTAGCAAAAAAGTTTTTTAAGGCTTTTGAGAATTATTATAATGCAGCTTCAATATTAGAAAACAAAAGCAATGAAATAGAGTTGGTTGATATTATATATCCTGCAGCATATCTTTTAAGACACTCAGCAGAGTTGCTTCTTAAAAGTTTGATTTGTAGTTATGCAACGGAACAAAGCATTATTATCAAAAACAAACGAACTTATTTAAACACTCTTACAGAGGAGATATACTTAGAAGGACACTCTTTGTTAACACTTTATTACAATTTGTTGAAAGTTGGATCTTCCAGATTATTGACTGAAATACCAGAAGACAAAGAATTAATTAAAATGTTAAAAAGTTTTGAAAAAAAAGACAAAACGGGAGAGTATTATAAATATCCTATATCTGTCAAAAATCCTAGTTCTAAAATAAAGATGTTTAAGATTAATGAAATAGAAGTATCACCTGATTTAGGAAAATCACAAAATTTAAATATTATGATAGATGATGAAAAAGTTTTTGTTGCAAAGGGATATGATAGAGAAATTAGAGAGAACATAGTTCTTTTAGGTGATATCATTAATAAATTAATAGTGTATTATAATGGTAATCAAGTATAATTAATATATTCAATAATAATGGTTTATAATGTCTTAAAGTAGAAAATGATATATTTGTATGGGTAATAGATAGTCAAAAACTATTAAACAGTGAAAATATTGAAAAAAAGGGGGGGTAAAATGGAAGAAAAACATGATTTATATAAATATTCCAACTTAGAAGATATAGCAAAAATAAAAAAGGAATTACATATAAACTTAATTAAATCTGGCGAAAATATAGATGGCATTCTTTCTAATTTATATCCCGATCCAACACATTTCATCTTTGAATTACTTCAAAACGCAGAAGATTCAAAAGCTCAAAACATTGTTATTGATTTGGATGATGAAAGATTTATTTTTGAGCATGATGGGTTTCCTTTCTCTCTAGATGATGTATTCAAAATATGTTCAATCAATAGTTCTACAAAAAGGGAAGATGGTAGTAAAATAGGAAGATTTGGAATTGGATTTAAATCTGTTTTTGGAATTTGTAGCACTCCAAAAATATATTCAGAATATTTTCAATTTATGATTAGAAACTTTAGGATCCCAGAAGTTATAGAAAACCCATTTGGTTACTTGAAGAATAGAACAATAACAGTTCTAGAATTTAATAACCCGAGAAAAAAATCCGAAGATACTTACAGTCTTATAGAAAATTCATTTAAAAAGTTGGATGAAGACACTTTATTGTTTCTTAACAATATAAAATGCATAGTTTTTAAGAAAAAGGGTGAACAAGTAAAGAGCATCAAAAAAAGGGTAAAAAACAGAAAAGAATTTGATGACTTTGTCTCTAAAACAATTATTATAAATATAACACCAGAAGAAAAGCCAAATATTGAGTATTTATTATTTGAAATGCCTTCCTTAGTTTCTGAGAAGAAATATGTTCAAATTGCGTATCGTTCAGATGACAAAGCATTGAAATCAGAGTTAAGAAACACAAAATTGGTTGTATTTTTCCCAACAGATCAAAACACGAATTTAAATTTTAAGTTAAATGGACCTTTTGAACCATTAGAGCATAGACAATCTGTCAATTTTAATGAGAAAATTAATCAAAATGTGTTGAATGAAACACTAAGTCTTTTTGAAAAATCAGTCTTAGCACTGAGAGATATGTCCTTGTTAAGTATAGATTTTCTTATGCAATTACCCATTAATGAAGACTTGGTTTATACAAATCGTTATACTAGAGTAGAGGATCCAATATTTGCACCATTTTTTAATAAAACAAAAGAGTTATTTTTGAAACATCCAATTTTAAAGGACATTCATAATGAATATGTATCTGCTGAAGCATCTCTTTATTTATCAGGTACACCAATGTTATCTGAACTTCTCACAGAAGATGACTTAAGTATTATTTATGGTAAAAGAACTAAATGGATTAAACGTGGTTCACTATCTTCCAGTAAAGATGATGATGAAGATGTCCTTGCGTCTTTTTTAAAAAACACTTTAAAAATACCGTCAGTAAAATACAGAGATTTTATGTATGCCACAAACGAAGATTTTTGGAAGTTAAGAAATGAAAAATGGCTTATTTCATTTTTTGATTTATCATTAAAAAACATTGGTACTTTAAATGATAACGACAAGGCTTTATTAAAGCGTAATCAGATAATTATGACAGAAGATGGTTCAATGAAAGCCCCCTTAAATAAAGATGGTTCATTGGCTGTTTTTTTAGGTTCGCAATGGTATACAGAAACAGATTTAATTGTTAAAAAATCTTTATTATCAGATGAGAAAGCACGAGAATTTTTTACTGAAATTAAAATAGTTCCCGCTGATGCGCTAGTATTTGTCCAAAACGATGTTATCAATGCACTAGTGGATGCGGTTGATAATGATTCTGTTGTAAACTGGATTTCCGCTTTGGAACTTATCGTTGAAGTGATGAAAGACAATGTTGGTTTGAAAGAATCAATTATTCATATATTAAACAATCATAACTTTCTGCCAGTGAGAGTTTCTCGAATTGATGCTGAAACAAAGATATCTAAACCTACGACTTGTTTCCTTCCTGTTCATGATTTAAAAATTCTATACGAAAACAACCCCAATATTTATTTCTTGCACGATGAATACTATGAGGCTTTTAAAGACAACAATGATTTATTAGACTTGATTAAAGCAACTGGAATTAATGAGGGGCTAAAAGTTGTAAAGTTAGATAATTCTTGGATGCTAAAAGATGAGTATATTCAATTACTAGGAGAAGAAAGAGAAATATCTAGACAAAACTTCTCATCAAGTGATTATGAGATAGAGGAGTTTGATTATATACTAGGAAGATTAACTCCAACTAAATCTCATGCACTTTGGAATTTATTATCAAAAATTAAAACCGAATATTATGAAGCAATGATTAATTATAGAGTTACTTACGATGGTGCTACAAAAGTAAAGAGGATAGAATCAAAGATTGTAAGGCAATTGAATGAAGCTAAATGGTTACAAAATGAACATAGTGGTGTTTTAGTAAGTCCTTTGGAGATTCGATATGCTGATATAGAAGAATCATATCCTATGATTGATTTAGTGAGCAAATTAAACTTTATTCCCAAAATTGAAATCCCAAAAGAAATAGAGCAAAAATACAATTTGATAAGTGGTTTTTCTTTAGATGTTATTAGTGAGATGGTTGAGAGACAGCAAAAGATTGAAAGCGAAAATAGATTTCAAGAACAAGGAAATGAGTATCTGAAAACTATACTAATAAACTTGCTTGAAAGAGATTTAGATGATGAAGAGGTAAACACAATTTCGTATTTGGATTTTATTGATTTCGATTCTAATGGTAATATGCTTTATTTACAAAAGATCTTTATAAAAAATAATATTAATATATCTCAATTTAATGAAAAATCTCCAAGAAAGATTAGTTTTCGCAATTACTATTCTTATCTTGCAAATGCTGAACTTGAAAAAATTAAATGTAAAGCAATCAACTTTGAGTACAAAAGGTTACTGAAATTAGAATCTGAAAGAAATACTTTTATTGAGTTCGTTGATAAGATTGAAACCCCAATAGAGTTATCAGAGGATATATTAGACAATCCCAGTTTTAATGCACAAGAATACATAGAATCACTGTCATATCAAATTGATTCAGACATGATCGATTTACAATCTGAGTTTAATAAAAATCTTGAAGAGATAAAGAAAATTACCTTGATACCGCATGAAAAAATATATGAAATTATTGATAACAACAATAAAATAAGAAGTTTGTTATTCTTCCCTATTAACAATCTCCACCAATTTGTTTCAGACAATTTTATTCAAAAATCAGAAGCATTAGAAGAAAATGTTGACAATAATGTGTCTTCATATACGGAAGATGAGACTGTAGCCGAAGCATTCCCAGATAATTCTTGGAGGAAAAAAGGGAAAAATGGTGGCGGAAGAAAACCACCAAGTAATGAAAAAACAGGGTATTTAGGTGAAAAATATGTTTTTGAATATCTATGCAATAACAGTGATAAATATCAAGATGTATTGTGGGTTTCTGAAAATGCTCCTTTAGATAACAATGCATTAAATAGTACTGCTGGTTATGGATACGATATTACCTATAGATGTAATGGAGAGAAGAAATATATCGAAGTTAAATCCTCGGTTTCAAAATCTAAAGTGATCGAGTTTTATATGAGTAGAAATGAAATCAAGAACGCAATTGAACTCGGTGATGACTACAGTTTGTTTTTAGTTAGGGATGTTCATGACACTCATACAATATCAAATAGAGGGAATATATTTAAAGACATGAAGAAAATACTTGAACAAAAAAGCACGAGAAAAACTAGCTATCTAATTGATACTATTAAAATCAGAATTAAATAAATACATATAACACTAAATTAATGAATTTAATAATCACTGTTTATGATGTCTTAAATGGGAAAACAGTATACTAAAAAGAGTAATAAGTAGACAAAATCTAGTAAATGATAGTAGTTTGAAAATCTACTGGTTGGAGCGATTATAATGAGTAAAATATCTTATAAGAATGGATTAATAGAAGCAGTAGTATTTTGTTTTTATAAAGATGGGAAAATATTACTAGAAGATCGTGGTAAAGGTTTTGATGTTGAAGCGCTTTTTCCAAATGGTAAAATTGAAATTAAAGATAAGTTTAATAATGAATATGTGTTAAATGCCTTACATAGAGAAGTATCAGAAGAGTTTAATAAGCAAATTAGCATTAAGAAAGAAAAGTATTTAGGACAAATTGAAGTCGCTGAAATTAATGTCTTGTTTTATCTTTTTCTTATTATAGAATGGGAAGGGGATTTTCCAAGTGTGATTAAAGAAAAAGGGAAATTAGATAGTAGAGTATCATTTTTCACCATAGATGAGGCTAAAGCATTATTTAAGCATGATAATTTGTTTATAATGATTGACTTGATTCAAAAAAATATTTGATTAGTTCAGCTGGTACTCGATCAATTCAAACAATCAATGTTGCTACTTAAGTGAGCAAAGAATAATTTTTAAGAGTCATGGATTGTATTATTAGCTAAATATAAAAAATAAATGAATAGATACAAAAACAAAGTATTAGGAGTGTTAAAATGAGGACAATATATTTTGTTAGACATGCCGCACCAGATTTAAGAAATAAGACAGAAGAAAGAACTTTAAGTAAAAAGGGTGTGGAAGATAGTAAACTTGTTTTCAACTATTTGCTAGATAAGGATATCAGTCTTTTTGTATCTAGCCCATATCCAAGATCTGTTCAGACAATTGAACCTTTAGCAAGATTTTTAGGAAAAAACATATTGTTAATAGAAGATTTTAAAGAGCGCAACGTAGGAACATGGGTAGAAGACTTTAATAGCTATTCTAAGGCACAGTGGAATGATTTTAACTATAAACTTCCAGGAGGCGAATCGTTAAATGAAGTTCAGACTCGTAATATTAACGCACTAATAAAACTATTGAAAGAAAGAAAAGATAGTACTATTTGTGTTGGTACTCATGGTACTGCCTTAAGCACAATTATTAATTATTATGATAAGTCTTTTTCTTACAATGGCTTTGATAAAATTAAAAATGTAATGCCATGGATTGTTGTTTTTCAGTTTAATGAAGAAAATGAGATGATTAGTATCAAAGAAGTAAATTTATTAAAATAATCAATTTAGTAATTAGCGTTTCTAACTTCTCAAATAGGAAAATGATATACTTTTATGGGTAATAGATAGGCGAAATCAAGTAAATATGAGTAAATCAAAAAAATTATAGTA
>Ga0265295_1006132_pt1 | contig 14726 bp, 14 predicted proteins | sample Munlansysbiofilm_FD_192503 | JGI IMG/M metagenome (GOLD analysis project Ga0265295, IMG submission 192503) | Leachate microbial communities from a municipal landfill in Southern Ontario, Canada - Methane capture system biofilm | ecosystem: Engineered > Solid waste > Landfill > Unclassified ... | reverse complement strand
TTGACTCATGATTTCACTCTTTCTAAAAGCTTTTTAGCGCGTAGAATAATGGGTTTATCGATCATTTTACCATCCATTGAAAATGCACCTTTACCATTCTTAATAGCTAAGGCTTCAAGCTCAACGATGCGTTTTGCTTCATCAATTTCTTTTTGAGATGGCATAAATGTTTCATTGATCACGTCGATTTGAATCGGATGAATACATGCTTTAGCAGTCATACCTAATCGTTTAGCATGTTCTGCATCATATAAAAGGCCTTCTTTAGACGTTACGTCAGTAAAAGGTGTATCAATCGCTTCTTTTTGAAAAGCTTTAGCAGCATAGACAACAAGTTGTCTAGCTAATAAGATTTCTTCACCTTCAGGTGTACGCTGAACACCAAGATCAGTAGCTAAATCTTCGCCACCGAGAAGAAGTGCAGTAACGCGAAGGTGTGAAGCGATACGATCAACTTCAAAAAGCGATTTAGCTTGTTCGATAATGGGTATGATTGGCATCATCTCACGCTTTTGTTTCTTCTCAAATTTATAAAGAAGGCTATCAAGTTTTTCAATGGCTGAATAACTTGCTTTTGGTAACATAATCGTATGAATTGGCCATGCCAAACATGACTCGATATCTTTTTCAAAGAAGGGTGAATCAATATCATTTATTCTAACAATTAATTCTACATCTTTGAGTGTGTTTAATTTTAAGTATTCAGAAAGAAGATCTCTCGCTGCATCTTTTTCACTCATTTGAATAGCATCTTCTAAATCAAAGATGATGCCATCAGCATCAAAAATATCAGCATTTTGAAGCATAGCTGGCGTATTAGCAGGAATAAATAAGAGGCTTCGTCTCATTTCTTTTCCTCCAATCGTTTGATAGCAGTCAAAAGTCGTGCTCTAATCGTGTAATCAAGTGCACCTTTATCAGAGATGTGAACCTTCATTGATTTGATCTTTAGTTGTTTGAGACAGTTTAAAATCTCTTGTTCAATTTGTTCACCAAAGGCTTCTTTGACAATACTTTCAACTGTAATTGAAAGAACATCACTGGGCTCAACAGTGATCAAACAATCATTGGATTCTAATGTTCCGGCACTTGCATACATATTGGGTCACCTACTTACGTGAATTAGCTAACGCAATCACACGTTCCATCATATTATTAACAATCATGTAACCAGAATCGACATCCATAGCAGGTTTAGCTAAACATAAATCAGCTTCACACGCGATAGCTACAGATGTCGTAGCTTCAGCAGATAAATTGGTTTCGTTGCATGTACCGCCGCAATATGCACCAATTTTCTTTTCTTTACAATATAAAATAGCTTCAGCAATATTATTTATACCACCTAAGTCAGGTGTCTTAATCTGAAGAACATGACCTGCTTTTTGATCAGCAAAATATCTGATGTCTTCTAATGTATTACACCATTCATCAGCAACGATTTCAAGTGGTGTTCCTAAGGCATCAATCGCTTTGGTGATCTCGCGAAGTGCAACCATCGTGCCTTCACGATCACCCGTATCAATGGGACCTTCAATACGCAAGAAGAAGGGTTTTGCGGTTTCTGCAAGATCGACTAAATATGCAACAATCTTATCAATATCATTGTTAAATGCGATACCTAGTGTACCATAAACATCGATATGGAAAGTTGGTAAGTAGTTTTGATCCATACGTTTTGCTAAAACACGATCACGCATCCAAGCGACGTATTCTTTTAAAATCTCACCTTGATAACCTAATTTTTCTTTGACGTTGTTGATGAGTGCATGTGGCATAGCATCAACTTCTTTTAAAATCATTTTATCAACATTGGTGTAACGATCATCACCAGATTGTGCAAAAATGGGAATACGATGAAGTTTTTTAAGTGTTGGATGATATTCATCACGAACAATTTCTGCCATCGTTCTCTTTTGTGAGACAGCAACTGCAGATAGTAAAGCTTGTGTGATACCATAACGAATCGCTGTATGGACACGATTGCCATTAATCTTCATTCTGTCATATTTTTCAGCAAGTGGTTTAAATGAAGATACATCTTCACCGATGAGATGAGGTACGATATGTTTTTCGATAAAAGGAATGAAATCATCTGCTAAAAATAATGGATCTCTACCACCAGCACCTGAATACTGTACTGCAGCACAGTCACCTGTTCCAACATCTCCGTTTTCTAAAACGAGTTGTACAGAAATGGCTTCACCTGGAACTCTAACTTCTTTAAATCCTTCAGTTAATGCATCACCAACATATAAAAATCCATCTTTATAAGCATCTTTTTTTATAGCTTTTTGATCATCGAAATAAAATCCTGTGTAACTTTTGGTTAAAATGACGTTTGTAATTTTCATGTTATTTTGTTTGTGTTTGTTGAGGTCTACCAATCATTTCACCACGAGATACTGCATAAATATCATCGACAGTCATTTGGAATGTGATAGGACGGCCTTCAGCTTTTGCCCTTTCTTCTAATTTAGCTCTATGGAAATCTTTAATATCTTGTGTCATACCTAAATGACCGAATTCAAGGATTCTGACACAACCTTCGTTATCTCTTGCAGGTAAAACCTGATTTTGATTTTGTTTGGATGGTGCAAATGGTACATCAATTACACCGAGTTCAAATGCTTTAATGGTACCAACTGCTAAGTCGCCTTCACCAAGTTCAAATACTTTATCCATCAGGCACATCACTTCTTTACGAATCTGATATTCCTCGATTTGAAGTTCTTTAGTGGTTGGCATTTTTTGATCTTTAAGTAAGTTGACGACCATCCGTGACTCACGAATACCAAAGGCATTAATTTCTTTGGTTGGAACACCGATAGATTCATAAGGTGTCTTCGTAATCATTTTGGTTGCTCCTGCGAGAGCAGCAACCGTAGAAGCCATTGCAATAAGTCCTGAAGCCTTAGCTTCATCTTGTGGGAAACCACCCATCCATTGATGGAAGACGGTTGTGACTTCAACGTCATACCCATATTTTTTCAAATATTCTTCAGTTAATGCTTGAAGCATATGAATCGCAGCAACGTCCTGTAGGACATTACCACATTGACCATAACCAACTGTGATATTTCTGACACCTTGTTCAGCAGCAAGCATCGCTTCGATAATACCAATGGTAATCGCGATGGATGGTGGAACCAAAGTTCCAGTGAGGGGACCGAATGGTTCACGATTGATATGAATACCATGGTCTTCATAATATCCAACTAAACGATCACAGTATTGCCAGTAGTAAATGGAGTCAGCGAGTGAAACATTTTTTGCATAAGGTAAATTATACGATATACCGCCACCTTCATTGGATGTCCATCCGGCAGCATGAATAATTTCTGATAACAAACGTGCATCAGGTGTACCGTGTCTCGCTTGTAAAGGTACGTTAACTGAATCTAAGACTTTCTTACATGCAGAAACACCATGGTTGACAGCTGGAAAACCATTGAGCATCGATCTTCCTTCACGTCTAGAAACCAAAATTCCTTCTTCAGCTTCATGGTAACGATTTTGTCTTGTGTATGAGTCGATGGTAGAAGGTAAAAAGTCTGCCCCTGCCTCTTCAAGATGTTGCATGAGATCAATGTGTTCCTCTACGAGAGCAACTCCGGCTCGTGGTTGTACATAGGTACGTTGTTCCTGTTTAGCTTTCTTAAGCTTAACGGCAAAATTCTTATGATCAGGCACCTCTTTAAGTGTTTGAATTGCGGTCTCTAAATCAAGCAGAGGATCCTGTCCTGTCGGCCAAGATGCTAAGACCTCTTTTCGCATCGAAAGAAATTTTTCTAATGGCCATTTTTTGTTGACAACTTGCATAATTTTCTCCTAAAGTTTGATGATACGTTTTTTCATAATGCGTAATGCAATCATGGGATAATCAATTGATAGAAGACCCATCGCTGATAAGATATAATCTTGATCGATGTAGTAATCTGGATGTTTTGGTCTTAATTCCATCGCTTTCTGATCAGATGATAATGCTTCTTGTAATAATGTTTTTGGATCACGGTGTGCGATGACAGCACCACCCGTTCCAATAAATGAACTGACATTAGTTAAATCCTTACCTGTTTGATGATACATCATGCCCATAGGTGTGTAGACACTTGTTAAATGACCGACATGACGTTTGACTGCCACATCGATGCATCGTTTTGCTAAAACGTCTTCAACGATAAAGTCATGATTGGATTCAGGAATAAAATCGACATGTTCATGACGATAAATACATTCCTTTTCGATATCAAGCTGTTGATGTCCGTAATGTGCGATATCAGAAGGTGTCATGGATTGTAAAATACCTAAACTTGAATATCTCATGCCTAAATCACCTTCAACAGTACGTTTAGCGAAAGGTTCTTCAAGTCCAGTTAACATCGCATTCATATGTGTTGGTAGACCATCAGCAATCGAATAGATGTCTGTGGTTGCACCTCCAACATCAGCTAACATGATATCCCCCAACCCTTTTTCATCATCAAATCCTTTTGATAATAGTTCAGCAGCAACCAACACAGCATGTGGTGTCGGTAAAATAACGCGATCAATAATTGCTTCAACCTTTTTAATACCTTTAGCTTCAATAATGTTTTTAACGAAAATATCTTTAATACGATCTCTAGCATCATTGATGTTGAGCACATTGAGTTTAGGCATCACGTTTTCGCAGATAAAGAACGTCTTTTGTGCAGAAGATAAAATACGAATAATTTCATCTGATGCATCCTTATTTCCAGCAAAAACGATGGGTGCTGTGATGTTGGATTCTGCAAGTTTTTGTGCATTGTGAATGACACACTCAGAATTACCTCCGTTAGCCCCACCGGCTAAAAGTATGATATCGATTTTTTTATCTAAAATCTGTTGAAGTTCTTGATTGTTAATGTGATGAGACAGAACTAAATCGACCTTGGCACCTGCACCTAAACAAACTCGCTTTGCAGCTTCTGTTGTGAGTTCTTCAACTAAACCAATCGCAGCCATTTTTAATCCCCCAGCTGCAGATGAGCATGCGACAATTTTATCAAATACGATGGTTTTTCCAATCTGTTGATACAAATTTGCTAAGGCGTGTTGATAACCTTCAATGATATTTGTTTCAACTGTTGTCATCGCCTTCGATGTTCCAATGATATCTTCTTTTTCTAGATCAACAGCGGTTAGTTTTGTAAAGGTTGATCCAAAATCAACAAGTAGATAGCATCCCATTATTCGACGCCACCTAAATCTTGTTTAATCGTATCTAAAACCATATCAATAGTCGTTCCTGGTGGATAAACGCGATCAAACCCCATATCTTTAAAACGTTTTTCAACATCTTTAAAATCTTGTTTACCAACAACGATGTTGCCACCTACATAAAGTAATACATCCTTCAGGCCAGCCTCATTACATTTATCTCTCATACCACGACAATCAAGCTCTCCGTGACCATATAAAGATGAGACCATAATTAAAGGAGCTGACGTTTCAATGGCTGCGTTAATAAAATCCTCTTGTGATGATAACACGCCGACATTGACAACATTGTAGCCTTCGCGTGTTAACGTATACTCGATGATTCGATTACCAACAGCATGAACATCAGCTCCGATAACGCCTATAACGATTGATTTCATTTTTTCCTCCAGCATGCGTTATGTAAAAAAATAAAACGCTTACATACAATTGTATTTTAATACAAATAGGCTTAAAAAACAACCTTGTATTGTCATTTGCGTTTGACTTTTTTTCGTGTATAATGAGATTGGGTGATAGCGTGCGGAAAATAGAGATGAATTTCATCACACAAACCGTCAAAGAATTGGCGATGGATGCGAATTGTAACATCGGTAAATCATTTATCGATGAACTTCGTGAAGCACTAAAAAAAGAAAAATCTGCAATAGGTAAAAACGTCATTGAACAAATCATTGAAAATGATACGATTGCCATGGAAAATAGAGAGCCGATGTGTCAAGACACAGGGTTGGTCGTTGTTTTTGTTGAGTTAGGCTATGATGTTCATTTAGAAGGTGATCTTTATGATGCCATCAATGAAGGTATTAGACAAGCTTATCATGAAGGATTTCTAAGAAAATCTGTTGCTAAGCATCCAATTACACGTGGAAACACAAATGATAATACACCAGGGATTATTCATATCAAGCTAGTCCCAGGTGATAAAATTAAAATCACGTTAGCGCCAAAAGGTGGCGGAAGTGAAAATATGAGCTTAGTCAAAATGCTTGTGCCATCAGATGGAATTGAAGGGATAAAAAAATTAGTTTTGCATACCATTTTTTATGCAGGAGGAAAACCATGTCCTCCACTCATCGTTGGTATTGGTTTAGGTGGCAATTTAGAAAAGTCAGCTTTAATTGCTAAAGAAGCGTTAATGCGTGATCTCAATGATGTCAATCCTGATCCTGTATTAGCTAAACTCGAACAAGAATTACTCGATGAGATTAATCAATTAGGTGTTGGTCCCATGGGATTTGGTGGAACAACTACAGCACTCGCTGTCAAGATTAATAGTTATCCTTGTCATATTGCTTCATTACCGGTTGCAATTAATCTTCAATGTCATGCATCTAGACATAAAGAAAGAGTGATTTAAATGGCAGAATTATACGTTCATACACCGATTAAAGAAGTTGATATTGCTAATATGCATGCAGGTGATATCGTCTACATATCAGGTATTATCTATACGGGAAGAGATGCTGCTCATAAGCGTCTTGTTGAATCTTTACATGAAAACGGACAATTACCTATTGATCTATCGGATCAAGTCATTTACTATGTAGGTCCTACACCTGCTAAACCAGGAAGACCTATTGGATCTTGTGGACCTACCTCAAGTTATCGTATGGATAAGTATTCACCCTATCTCATGAAAAAGGGTTTAAAAGTCATGATTGGTAAAGGTGATCGTAGCGAAGAATTTATTGCTGATATGATAGATAATAAAGCTGTATATCTTCAAGCTGTTGGTGGAGCAGGAGCTCTTTTATCACGTAAAGTGAAAACATCTCAAGTTGTTTTATATGAGGATTTAGGTGCTGAAGCTATCTATAAGCTTGAAGTTAAAGATTTTCCAGCGATTGTTACTTATGACATCTATGGTGGCAATTTAATCGTTGATGAAGTAAAAAAATATCAGACCATCAAGCCTGAATAAGGAACGTATGTCGTTCCTTTTTGTTAGGGTATGAAAATGATTATATGGAGGGTATCATGAAAATCGTGAAGTGGTTTTTGCTCGTTTTACTAGGTATCATCATCATTGCCGTCGGTTTTGTCGGTGTATTAACCATCATGGAGTACAGACCAGAAGATATTGAAGAAGTACCCATTGAAAACAATCAAAGTCAAACCATTATGCTTAATGAAGCCATGACGATTATGACATTTAACATGGGTTATGCAGGTTTAGGGGAAGATGAAGATTTTGTCATGGATGGAGGTACCAAAGGTATTCCTGATAGTAAAACTGTTGTTGAAGATTATTTGACAGGTATCAAAGGCATCTTAGAAAATCATCCATCAGATTTTTATCTTTTACAAGAAGTTGATGTGAAAGCAAGACGTAGTTATGGTATCAATGAAGTCATGGGAATCACTGAAACGTTAGGTGAGACGTATAGCACTGCATTTGCCTATAATTTTAAAGCTCCTTTTGTTCCTTTTCCTGTTTCGTTGACAGATTATATTGGTTACGTTGAAAGTGGTATTGCATCCTTTACAACATATCGTGTTGAAACCATATCACGTTATCAATTTCCTGGTGCATTTAGTTGGCCACTTCGTGTTGCCAATTTGAAAAGAGCTATGATGGTATCAACATTTGATATCGAAGGCTCAGATCAAAAACTCTTGGTTGTTAACTTACATATGTCGGCTTATGATGCCAGTGGTACACTTCGTGAACAAGAAATGGCATTCTTAAAGAGTTTTCTAGAAGAACAACAGGCATTAGGAAACTATGTCATTGTTGGTGGTGATTTTAATCAAACCTTCCCGGGAGCAGAAGATATATTTCCTACGCAGGAGGGACTATGGGAAGCTTATCCTATTGAAACAGATTTTTTACCTGCTGGATATCGTTTTGAGTATGATGCTACACAACCATCATGTCGTCTACTTAATCAACCCTATGATCCAACAGATGATATGACACAATATTATATTATCGATGGTTTTATCGTCTCTAGCAACATAGAAACATTAGCTTATGATGGTATAACTGTTGGAGCAAAAACCTTGAATGAAAATTTCAAGTATTCAGATCATAATCCAGTTGTTTTAACTTTTAAACTGTTGTGAGGTGTCTATGGATAGTCAAAAATTACAAAAAGAGGTATTTGAACGTGTCGAAAGGCTGATCAAACGACATGGTCCACGTCTTGCTGGGACTGAGGAAAGTTTATCCTGTGCAGAAGATTTATTTAGTGAGTTATCAAGTATATCGGATCGCACAAAAAAGGAAGATTTTGATGTCTATCGTGGCGCTTTTTTAGGTTGGATTCGTATCTTAGTTATCTCTTTTTTTGCTGGGGTGATTGCGCTCTGGTTTAATCAACCACTTTTGGCTTTTGGATTAGCCCTTTTATCGATCATCATTTTGTCATTACAGTTCTTTTTATATTTACCTTTGTTAGATCTATTTTATCCGAAAAAAACAGCGCGAAATGTCTATGGCATTATCGACCCCAAAGGTGAAATCAAACATCAAATCATCTTATCAGGACATCATGATAGCGCACGAATCTTTAATTTTTTCATTCATCAACCTAAACTTTATGATGCTAGAACAACAGGGTCAATTGCATGTGTGATTGCTATGGTTATTTTAGCATTAATATCCTGGTTAACTCCTAGTATATTATGGCTTCATATAGCCATAAACATTCTCTTATCTTTAGCATTTGTTCTCGTGGGTCAAATGTGGTTTTTCGCATCTAAGAAAGGCACTCCTGGTGCTGGTGATAATCTCATTGCAAGCTCAATTGCACTTTCACTTGGAAACTATTTTCGCGAGATCCGTGAAACAGATCAAGGTCTTGAACACACAAGGTTAATTATCGCTAGTTTTGATGCTGAAGAAGAGGGGTTAAGAGGTGCGCGTGCATTTGCTAAAAAGCATGAAGAACACTTTAAAAATGTTAAGACATACATGATTAATATGGATTGTTTATATGATGAAAAAGAACTGTTTTTCTTAACATCGGATCTCAATAATTTTGTCAAATTAGATCATGATTTAGCACAAGAACTCATGGCTATTTCAGAGACATTAGGTATTAATACAAAGACACAACCACTTGCCTTTTTAACAGGGGGTACAGATGCTGCAGAACTTGCTAAAAAAGGAGTTCATGCGACAACAATCATCGGTATGCCTTGGACAAATCATTCTAGAAGCAATGTTTATCATACACCAAAAGATACACTTGAACATGTCAGTCCTAAGGTCGTATCTGATACCATTCAAATTATTCATCGATATATAGTAGAAAAAGACATGGAATAGAGGAGAAATCCTCTTTTTTTTGTCATAAAAAAATATGTTATAATGTAAGCATATCGATTTTGTTGAGGTTACCTATGAAAGAGAAAATGCTCACACGCAACAAAAAGTATGAATGTTCATTTTTAACCCTCTTTGAGGATCACGTCTTACTACCCAATCAATCTGAAGGGCAAAGAGTCGTCATCAAACATGTTGGAGGAGCTTCAGTTCTTCCGATAACAAAAGATCATCATATCCTTTTAACAAAACAGTATCGCTATCCCATTCAAGAGATCAGCATTGAAATTCCTGCAGGCAAAAAAGATTTTGCTGAAGAAGATGGTTTGACGTGTGCAAAACGTGAACTTGAAGAAGAAACAGGATATCAGTCAGATGATTTTGAACATCTTTATACGTTTTATCCCTGTGTAGGTTACTCAGATGAAAAACTCGATATCTATATGGCTCGTGATTGTTACAAAGTAGATCATCCAAAACCAATGGACGATGATGAAATGATTGATCTACTCGTGGTTACACCACGTGAAGCAGAAGAGATGATTCAACAAGGTATCATCAAAGATGGTAAAACCATCATCGCTATTCAATCTTACTTAATGAGGGTGGCATATGAAAAGAAGACGTATTGATATTCAACAAAATATCCTATTAGAAATGGTTAGACCCATTGCACATCTATGGATGAGAAAAGATAGTAAACGCAAAGTTTTCTTTGGTGAAGGTGTCTCACCTAAACGTAAAGAACCCTATGTCATGCTTGCTAATCATACGTTCATGTTTGACGTGATTCATGTACCTTTACCTTTTAAAAAAGTGCCATTTATTGTCGCTAATCAAACTTTATTCAAGAAAAAAGCGACCAAGTTTTTAGTTAGTCAAGTTGCTCATGTCATCAGTAAACAAAAAGGGCAAAGTGACACATCGACAGTTAGAGATTTAATTGGTGCAGTAAAACGTGGATATCCGATTTTAATCTTTCCAGAAGGTGACACAACATTTTTTGGTGAAACAGGATATATCGAAGAATCTACGATGAAGTTGATTAAAAAACTTGAGATTGATGTGATTACATGCAACGTGCGAGGAGGCTATTTGTCAAAACCTCGCTGGGCAACATCAAAAAGAAAACACCGTTATGCTGAGTTTCACTATGATCTGACAATCCCTAAAGATAAAGTCAAAGATATGACGGTTGAAGACATCAGCAACACCATCAAGAAAGCACTTTATCATAACGCTTATGATTTTCAACGGGAGCATATGATCAAACATGAAGGTCATCATTTAGCTGAAGGACTTGAAGATATTTTATATGTTTGTCCGCATTGTGAAGCGATTAATACCATGAAGACTTCAGGAAATACCATCACATGTACATCTTGTCAAACCCAAGGTTACATGGATGAGTATGGATTTATTCAAGGTTTTGAAATAGATAATTTAATCGACTGGAATAAGTACCAAAGAAAGTATGATCATGAACTCAGAAACACGACTCTTCAAACAGAAGCTATCCTCTATTTTGTTAATGAAGAAACATTAGCGATGGATCATCTTGGTCGTGTATCTATTGCCTATCGTGAAGGTAAGCTCATGATAGAAGGTGCCTATCATCAAGAAATACCAATCAATGATATCAGTAATCCAACCTTGACGATGCGAAGAGATTTTTCATTTTTCTATCAAAATAGAAACTACCTTTTCAAGATGGATCACTATGCGTTAATCTTTTTAAGAATCGTACAAGATAAATATTAAAAAACACAAAAAAGGGCTGGTTTTGTAAGCCCTTTCATTGTATAATAAGACTATGACATGATCGATGCCTAGAAGGAGATTTTTTTACTATGGAAATGACAGCTTACATCAAAGAAACACGTGGTCCAGGGTTTAAAAAGGTAACCAAACCCATTCCTGATCAGCTCAAACCAGATGAAGTACTCATCAAAGTTTTAGCAACTTCTATTTGTGGAACAGATGTTCACATCTACAAATGGGATCGCTGGAGCCAGGGACGGATTAAACCACCACTAACAGTTGGACACGAGTTTTCAGGAAGAGTCATTAAAGTTGGCTCTGATGTAACAAAGGTTAAGATTGGCGATATTGTTTCAGCGGAAACACATATCGTATGTGGCACATGTGAGTTTTGTCAACGAGGTGAGTATCACATTTGTGAAAACACCAAAATCATTGGTGTAGATACGGATGGATGTTTCGCTGAATATGCTAAGATGCCTGCTCACAATCTCATTGTTAATAAAACCGATAAAGAACCTAAATACTTATCAATTCAAGAACCTCTTGGTAATGCCGTACACACCATGTTACACTTTGACATTACCGATAAGACGGTGGCAGTGGTTGGATGTGGACCTATTGGTCTCATGGGGGTCAACATTGCTAAAGCTAAGAAATCAAAGAAAATTATCGCGATTGAAGTAAATGATTTTAGAATAAATCTTGCAAAAGAATTAGGTGCTGATGTGGTGATTAATCCACTCAAGGAAGATGTTATTAAACGTGTTCTAGAAGAAACTGATGGACGTGGGGTTGATGTTGTCTGTGAGTTTTCTGGCAACAAGGAAGCGATTGAAAATGCGTTCAAATATGTCAAAGCTGGTGGGAAGATGTCAATGCTTGGTATTGTGAGTTCAAACATTGAACTTGATCTATCCAATGATGTCGTCTTCAAAGGCGTGAGCATTTATGGTGTTGTTGGTCGCAGAATGTTTCAAACATGGGATCAATTGACCGAGATGATTGATAAAAACCAACTCGATTTAGAAAAGATTATTACACATTTTTATCCATTCGATCAGATGGAAGAAGCTATGGCAACCATGATTTCTGGTAACAGTGGAAAAGTTGTCTTAGTTTTAGAATAAAGGAGGTATTATGGCTAGTATAGAAAGTAAAGTACAATCACTTAAAGATCAAGGAACGTATCGTATACTTCCTGTGAATGAAGGGCCATGTGAAGCTATCATTAAGCTGAATGGACATGACGTAATCAATTTATCATCTAATAATTATTTAGGTTTTGCAAATCATCCAAGACTTAAAAAAGCAGCAATGAATGCGATTGAAACATATGGTGTCGGAGCAGGAGCAGTTCGCACGATTGTTGGTAATATGGATATTCATGAAATGTTAGATGAAAAGATTGCTAACTTTAAACATGAAGAAGCAGCCTTAGTTTTTCAATCAGGTTTTGCGTGCAACGCTGGTGTGATTCAAGCTATCACCGATGAAAAAGACTTAATCATATCTGATGAACTCAATCACGCATCGATCATTGATGGTGTGCGTTTATCTAAAGCTTCACGCGCTGTTTTTAAACATGCTGATATGGAAGATTTAGAACGCGTTTTAAAAGAAAAAAGAGATCAATTTGAAAATGTACTTATCATCACAGATGGCGTCTTTTCAATGGATGGTGATATTGCTAAACTTCCTGAAATCGTTAAACTTGCGAAAACTTATCGTGCGATGACCTATGTTGATGATGCACATGGATCAGGCGTCTTAGGACGTTCTGGTAGGGGCACAGTTGATCATTTTAATCTTCATGGACAAGTCGATTTTATTATCGGTACGTTATCGAAGGCTATCGGTGTTGTTGGCGGTTATGTATGTGGTTCAAAGGCATCAAAAGAATGGTTATTGCATAGAGGCAGACCATTACTCTTCTCTACTGCGATGATGCCATCTGCAGCAGCTGCAATCATTGAAGCATTCAATATGTTAGAAGAAACGACTGAATTCACAGATCGTTTATGGGATAATGCGAAATATTTCAAACAAGCACTCGTAGAAAAAGGTTTTGATATCGGGCACAGTGAAACACCAATCACCCCTATTATGGTAGGTGATGAAGCAAAAACCATGGCTTTCTCCAAAGAACTTTTAAAGCGTGGCGTTTATGTTTCAGGTATTGTTTTTCCAACAGTTCCTAAGGGGAAAGGTCGTATTCGGTGTATGGTATCAGCACTCCATACGAAAGATATGCTTCAAAAAGCAGTTGAAATTATCTATGAAACTGCCAAACATATGGCCATTTTATAAGTTTTCCATATGAACCATCTCATCTCTATGATAAAATAAGAATAGATGAAATGGGGTGTAACCATGGAATACAATGAATCAAAGAAACACATGGTGAAGGTCCTTCGTTTAGGACCTTTTATTGTAGATAGCAAACATGAAGTTAATTGTTATTACATGCACAAATTGAATTATCATATGTTAATAGATTTACCTCCTATCCAAAAATTTGATCAATTAATCGATCAACTATCAGATACAATAACCATTGAACAACTAACACAAATTGTTATCATGAATGGTTCACTTTCAACGATTGAAGTGATATCTCGCATGATGGATGAAGGATTTCATGGTGCAATCATTACAAACACTTACTTAGCTAGACAAATGATCAATGCCAATTTAGGATTAAGAATTCTAAAAATTGATGATCCAGAATCTATTTCATCCATTAAAGATGCAGAATTACAGTTTATACCGATGTATTTTTTACCATATCCTGATATGTTCATGGTATTTGAACCCTTCCAGAGAATACTGTTTTCAAATCTTTTTATGTCGAGTTACACCACCAAAAGACAATCTTCACTCACAGATATCAAAAAAAATATGTTTGCGTTTCATAAAGAGATGATGCCAAGTTCTATTTTTTTAAAACCTGTTGTTATGAAAGTTAAAACTATCCAACCATTATTCATATTTCCAAGTTATGGTTCTGTAATCACATCCGAAAGTTTACCGGAAATCCTTGAAATGATGGTATCCATGACATTTCACAACAACTATTTAAGCAACAGTAAAATTGGATTTGCTAATGAAGATATGGATTATACCTTAATTATCAATGAGCTTTTATCCAAGCTTAAACAACACTATTCACGTATAGAAATTTTAAATACGTTTATCGGTTCACCTTTCCATTTAGAGAGTGAGTCCTTAATGTTAAAAAAATCTTCATTGGTAAACTATAAATTATGGCATAGCTTTTTTGATTATATCTATGCAAAACAAGGTATGTCGTGGTTAACGATTATGGAACCAACCGTCAATCACCTTGTATCTTCTTATGACTTAGAGATGCCTGCCATCTATCGTAGTGAAACGATTAAACTTCGTCAAGAAGCTCGCAATCTTGAAGAAAAGAAGATAGCTTTAG
>Ga0265295_1006131_pt1 | contig 14727 bp, 11 predicted proteins | sample Munlansysbiofilm_FD_192503 | JGI IMG/M metagenome (GOLD analysis project Ga0265295, IMG submission 192503) | Leachate microbial communities from a municipal landfill in Southern Ontario, Canada - Methane capture system biofilm | ecosystem: Engineered > Solid waste > Landfill > Unclassified ... | reverse complement strand
TAGTTGAGAATTGCATCCAGACATCTCTTTGCTGTTTTACCATCCCATAAAGGTGGCCGAACCGGAAAACGTCCTTTGTTGAGGGCTATGGTATATTCTTCGCGAATGCGGTTAATGTTGTTGCCAACGAGTACGCTGGCGCCCCCAAACTCTTTAAGGGTTATGGGGCGTTCCGTATTCCACCGCAAGGTAAGGCAGGGCGTACCCAATATTGTACATTCTTCCTGCAATCCACCACTATCTGTCAACATTAGGTTGGCCCCCATGTTAAGGCGCAACATATCGATGTAACCTAATGGTTCTAATAAAATTATTTTGGGGTGGTTGGCGATCTTATCATAAAGACCAAATGCATGAAGTTGCTTTTTTGTTCGGGGGTGAACAGGCCATACCAAAGTTAAATCACGGGTAACCTCATCTAAAATAAAGCGGATAATTGGGGTAAGCACATCACTACTATCCACATTAGATGGCCGATGCAAGGTCATAAGAGCATACGCATCATCTGCAGGTATCTCCCCTTCTAAAGTAAAACCTTTCAACAAATTGGTTTTTATTATATCATTGACTAAAATAGCCTGTGCCCTTAAGCGGTTAGCTTCAAGCGTATCAATCATAATATTTCCAACCAACACTATCCGATTTTCAGGGGTGCCTTCATTTATTAAATTTTCTGAAGACAAAGCATCCGGAGTGAGCAAAAGATCAGATAAACGATCTGTGACCAATCGGTTTACTTCCTCCGGCATTTTTATATCTCCGGAACGAAGGCCTGCTTCTATATGGCAAACCTTTATCCATTCTTTCTTAGCCGTAACCGAACAAGCCAGGGTGGCATTTACATCGCCAACCACTACAACCCAATCGGGTTTTTCACGCTTTAGTACCTTTTCAAACGCTATCATGGTATGCCCAACCTGCTCAGCATGCGTGCCCGAGCCAATTCCAAGATTTATGTCTGCATCCGGAATGTTGAGCTCTTCAAAAAAAGTTTTAGACATTCGATCATCATAGTGCTGACCGGTATGCACCAATAGATGTTCAACCCGCTGAAATTCAGGTGCGGTCTTATTATAATCAGAAATTGCCCGGATAAATGGGGCAATTTTCATGAAATTAGGCCGTGCGCCTACCACTGAGATTATTTTCATTGATTATGTCGAGTTTTTTAATGTAAATAAGTTGATTTTATCATGATCATATCCTTCTTAATCTAATCTATCAAAGCGAATGCCATAGCGCGAAATGAACTTCACAAACTCTTCACCTACATCTGATGAGCCAATTCTTTTTTTAGCAACTATATCGATGGCCATTTTGAAATCCCCATTTACACCATGAGTTGAATCTATCACCAAGAGATTATCTTGAGATGAAAACATGGGCTTGGTGCCATCTCTACTTATAAATATTTCAGAAATCTTATTCTTCTTACTTATTTCGTATTTTCGGTTTGTACCCACCTCATCCTTAACATCAAAGGCATGATGCATCAGATGGTGCACAAAATCCACTAAAATTGAATTGAAAATCTCTTCCCTTTTCTCTTCAGTAATATCTTTCGGATAGTTTTCAACCAAAATTTTGGCAGGACTTCCAGCAGCCAAAACATTTGAAGGCAAGTTTTTTGAAACCAAGGAATTTGCGCCAATCACTACTTCATTTCCTATTTCTACACCTGGCATTACAAAAACCCGCCAAGGCAACCAAACTCTTTCACCCATAGTAATTGGCGCAAAAGTAACGGGGAATCCATCCAACTGATTAAGCCATGATCCATGCGTAAAGAGTAAACAATGACCACCTATACCTGTATCATCCCCCAAAATTATGGGCTTCGTAGGGTTAATAAAGGAATACTCCATTATAATTACCCTCTTCCCTATTTTTAATAGAGATTCAGAAGTTTTAATACCTCCCACAATCACATTTTCATTAATCCTTGAATCATCTCCAATAATAATCGTTTCCGTATCAATCATTGATAATGAACCTATTGTAACAAAGCGGCCTATATCAATTGTATTTCCCCTTACAACAGAGACAAACCCAAAAGATGAATTATCCCCAATGACAACATTCTTTCCAATAACAACGCTACCTATCCCAAAAGACACATTTTTCCCAATTTTATAACTTTTCAAGCGATAAATTAATTTCTTGAGGAAAGATGGAAGAAAACCAATAAGTAATATTTCTTTTATCGGGATTTTATTTCTTTTAATCAGCATAATATCAATTTTTAAAATTCACAATATATTCAAATAAAAACTGAGAAAAATCAATTTTTTCTTTCAGCATTATACTTCGCCTAACCTCCCACTCTTCAGAAGAATTACTCAAATGTAGTAAAAAATCAATTTTCTCAAAGACACCTTTAATATTATCAGGTTTAAACCCATACCCCAATTTAAATTTGTTTTCGAGTTCATTGAGATACCCTAATCGTCCCACAAAATCATTAACCCGAATGAAAGGAGTACCCAAAACCCCAGCTTCAGCAGCCATTGTTTGGCTATCACCAATGTATAATTTTGCAAAGGCAAGAAAATGATGCATATCTATTGGATTGATTTTGATCCTATATTTATCAAGGGGTTCAGGTAGCTCCCTCTCTGAATTAATAAGAACATTACCAATTGGTAAAAGTTTTTCAATGATTTTTTTTGCATTTTCTACACTAATCCCAGATATCCCTTTATCATGATATGCATTTAACCCAGAAAACCGCAATAGAAAAAAGGGTTCATCAGTAGATATATATTTCCTCACAACATCAATTTGAGGCAAAAAGTGATTTGGATGTAAATAAGCTAACTCGTGATAACTATTGTATTTGACACTTTTATATTCCCATTTTCCATTATTACATGAATCTGGAGATAATATGACTGTTGAAAAAGGATAAGTGGTTTTAGCAAATAACGAAACAGCTTCGGCATCATCTTCACTTAAATTTAATGATGGTTTATTAATCAACTTCCCTACTTGAGCTACTGCAGGCGTTGAGCCTATTAAGATATCTATTTTTTTTCCTAAACAAAACTTAAATAACCTAGAAGTTTGTTTAATTTGCCCAATAGCAATCCCAATAAGAGAATCTTTTCTACCACCGGATAGAATATTGTGAAACTCTAATCCTGAATCAATTAGTAATTCCTCAAGAACATCTTTCTTCTTGATTAGGATATACGTTTGATGGCCGCTTTCCCTCAAGGATTTTATCACATTCTTGAAAAGATGAAAATGTGCTGGGTGGCCTAAGTGAAATAGAATTTTCATATTTCTTTATCTATAAATTCCCGAAACCATAATTCTAAATGAATCCACTTCCAAATTTCTTTAGAGATATTGATTTCCTTATTTAAGTGCCTATTAAACAGGGCTTTAGCCTTATTGTGATTAATAATATTTCGATTAATAAATGAGTCTGAAGATAAAATTTTATTAACCAATGTTTGAAAATCAGGCTCACGAAACCATTCATCCTGAGGTGTACCAAATCCTATCTTATCAGTTCTTAACCGAATTTTTTCAGGTAAAATACCTTTCATTGATTCGCGTAAGGGTGCTTTTGTCATACCATTAACAATAATGTCTCTTCCATCTGCACTCAGGGTTGCCTCCACCAATCGGTGGTCAAGAAAAGGGACTCTTGCCTCAAGGGAAAATGCCATTGAATTCCTATCTTCCCATTTTAGAAGATGCTCAAGCTTGTATTCAAAGTGATTTATTAAAGCATCGTTTAAAGTTTTAGAGGCATACAAATTACCTGCTATTGAGTTGGACTCGCTATAATTTTGAACAAATTCTTCGTTCAAATAATGCTTCTCTCCCACCCTTACTTTGGTACGCACACTGGTTGGCAGCAAGAAATAAACAAAACTCTTGATGCCTAGTAGTGATTTGTGGATTTTGAGATAATGGAATATTTCTTTTGATAATCTAATTAGCCTAAATTTACGTAGAAGATCTTTAAAATAAAACCCAAAGAAATAATGATATCCTGCCAAAATTTCATCTGCACCTTGCCCATCAAGAGTAACTACAACATGCTTACCAGCCAGTTGCATAACTTTATATTGTGCATAGGGGCCGGTTGAGGGAATAGGCTCAGCATGGATTTTAACAAAAGTATAAAGGTCGTTTAGTAAAGAATCCTTATCAGGTGTTGTATAATACATGTTTTCAACATCGGTTTCATACAGTTTAATAAATTCTGTTTCATCACCAAACTGACCTTTGGCATACACTGCTGAAAATGTATTTAAGTCCTTTATTTTAAACTTCTGTATTAAAGTCGAAACTATAGCAGAAGAATCAAGGCCTCCACTTAAACAAACCCCAAAGGGTACATCAGATCTCAGACGGATTTCAATGGCATCCTCAAAAAGAGATTTAAATTCTTTTACCGGAAGGCGGTTGCTTTTTCTTTTCTCTATTTCAGTTTTTAAATTATACCACAGTTTTGGTTCTCCTATTTCTGCATCTTCTTTGAGTTTAGTAGTAATTGAACAGCCATGTTGTAATTTAAAAATACCCTTAAAAAAGGTATTTTTAGTTTGATCAGTTCTATTGAATACTAAATAGTCGAATATGGCCTGTTCGTTTGCTTCAGGTTTTCGGGGCAATACCTTCAGAAGAGAAGGAATCTCTGAAGCAAAGGCAAAGGTTTCATTATCTTGAAAATAGTAAAATGGTTTAATCCCGTATCTGTCACGCGAAATAAAAAGCACCCCACTTTCCGTATTATAAATAGCGAAGGCCCACATTCCATTGAATTTATGCTGACAATCTTCTCCCCACTCCATATAAGCGTTGATTAAAACTTCAGTATCGGTGTTTGTAAAAAAACTATAACCTTTTAGCTGTAATTCTTCTCGTAATTCAAGATAGTTGAAAATTTCACCATTATAAACCACCACATACTTTTTGTCTTGCGAAAACATAGGCTGGTGACCGGCAGAAGACAAGTCAAGTATTGAAAGACGAACAAAGCCGAGACCAATATTATTCTCTACAAAAATCCCCTCATCATCCGGGCCACGATGTTTTATGGAATGCATCATGCCCTGGACCGTGCTTTCCTTAACTTGCTCCTGATTAAGTTTAATTATTCCACAAATTCCGCACATTTAATTTAGTATTTTCTTATAGATTTCAATAATTTTTTTTGCGACCGTTTCAGCATCTAAACCTAATTGGATAATCCGCTCCCTTCCTTTAGTCCGGCCTATTTCTTTAGTAAATTTTAATGCTAATTTTAGCTTATCTGCAAAATCATTAGGCTCGAATGATGCTGTATAACAACCTTCAATATCTCCGATAACCCACCTCACATCACCAACATCAGTTGCAACAATAGGGCAATTACATGACATTGCTTCTTTTACAACATTTGGAGAACCTTCCATAAATGAAGGAACAACGAGACAATTCACTGAATTAAGGTATTTAACAACCTCCACATGTGTAATAGGAAATGGTGATATAAGCCGTACATCAGGGTCATTCATAGTTTTTATTGCTGATTCGGCCAATTTATAATTTTTTCTGACACTATTTTTACTTCCCAAAAAAAGCACATACTTCAATTTAGGATCCAGCCCAAGTTCCATTCTATAGCCTTTATCTTGCACATAAAAATTTTCAAGTCTAATCCCATTGGCTATAACTGAAGATTTATTTTTCAGATAAACATAGCTTTCAATATGTTTTGATTTACATATCAGTTTTGCAACAAAAGGCTGTATAAGTTTAGTTAGAAGAACAAGATAGTAACTAGAAAATCGGACTTGATTTTCTCCAATAAAATCTCCATAAGCATCATCTCCCATTAGTGAAAGCACTATTGGCTGTCGTGGAAATGAAAGAACTGCTGACCAACCTGACAAAGTATAATGAGCATGTACAATATCGCAATCTGAATTTTTCAAATGTTTTCTAAGATTGCTAGCACCTCTTAAATATCCTATAAATCCTTTACCAGTAATTGCAAAATAATTCACTTCTATGCCAGCATTGGTAAGCGATTCTCCTTGCGCCTTGATAAAAGGAGCAATTTCAAAATTCTTGGAATTCCCACTTGAAACAAACAATACTTTCAACTTCTTTTCCATTCTATAAACTTCTTTATTCCTTCATCAAAACTCCAAGAAGGGTTATACCCTAAAATTTCTTTTGCTTTTGAAATATCGGCAAAAGTGGTCAATACATCACCTGGTTGCATCGGCAGTGAGTTTATTTTTATTTTTTTGCCGATATGTTTTTTCACTGATTCAACCATTTGCAATAGGGTAATCGTTCTGGACTCGCCAAGGTTAAAAATGTTGTATCCTTTCAAATTGTCAATTGCTTTCATTAAACCGTCAATGATATCCTCAATGTATGTATAATCTCGGGAAGAGGATCCGTCACCATAGACCGGCAATGGCTGGTCGTTTAATATTAATTCTGCAAATTTATGAATGGCAAGATCGGGACGTTGCCGAGGACCATACACTGTGAAGAACCGCATACAAAAGATATCAAATTCGTACAAATGGTGATAGGTATGACACATTAACTCTACTGCTTTTTTAGAGGCGGCATAAGGAGAAACAGGATGATCGACAAAATCTGATTCTGAAAATGGAACCTTAGTATTGTTGCCATACACAGAGGATGATGATGCGAAAATCATCTTTTTTACGCTATGATTTTTCATGGCTTCGAGAATATTTAAAGTGCCATTTACATTGGTTTCATAGTATGATTTTGGATCTGCAATCGATGGACGTACGCCTGCTTTTGCCGCGAGGTGAATGACTAAATCTATATCATAATAATCAAAACAATCATTTAAGTTTGCAACGTCCAATATAGAAGCCTCAATCAATACGAAATCAGGATGCTGCATTATTGAGCGTAGATTAGTCCGCTTAATTCCCGCATCATAAAACGGATCAAAATTATCATAACACACTACTTTATGCCCATCGAGCAATAGCCGCTCAACAAGATGAGAGCCGATGAACCCTGCCCCGCCAGTAATTAATATCTGCATATTAAAATTATTTATAAAATTATTTATTTTCGCTTAAGGTTTAATTCATGATTATTCCTGAAATTTTTTGAATTTGATTTCTGTAATTAAGATTTTGATCCATCCACTGATAACCACTTAAGCCGATTTGCATTGCATCTTCGGAATTTTCTAATAGATACTCAAAAGCATTTACAATAGAAGATACATTTTCTGGCTCAGCAAATACAACGTGATCGCGATCTTTAAAATAGGTTGCCATGTCTCCAACTTTTGTTAACACAACAGGTCTTTTAGTGGCAAAATATTCCCCAAGTTTTGTGGGAAACCCGGCTTCAGCAAAAACACCATTTGGCCGGGTTAAAGCCAGAATATCACAGGATGCCAATAAGTCAGGTATTTCCTGATGAGATGTTAAGCCATTAAAAGTCATATATTCATCTTCAACCCCGTGGCTTCTGGCGTATTCTCGCAATTGAGGGATAACTGAATTGCCATTTGTTATGTCACCGATGATTAATAAATGTAAATACTTAAACTCTTTTATTAATACGCTAAAAGCTTTTATTAAATCTAAAATCCCATCTTTTCGCGTAGGGGTGCCCACATAGCCAATGGTGGTGTAATCCAATTTATATGAGGCAACCATTGGTTTCTCAAATCTTACCGGATCTGTAAGATTGGGCATTATCAAAATTTCTTTAGGTTTATTTAATCTGGATTCCATATAAGTTTTTAAATAACTTGATAATACTATAAATTTATCTCCATACTTATATAAATATTTGATTGCCAAATAGAAGTTATACCATTTCAGTCGCGCTAAAACAGATGCTTCTCGCGGCGGTTTCTCATAAAACTCAGGAATTATAATAACAACCCTCTTTTGTAACAGTAGTTTTGAGAATAGAAAATTTATCATTGAAAGGGCGGTAGGATTGTATATAATTATTATATCCAAGCCTTTGGTAAAGGTTTTATGTAGCAAAAAGAAAAAAGGAGAAATCAACCCCCAAAGGTTATCCAAAATCTTTCCAAAAATATTCCGCGGATGATGGAGAAAGCCTAATCTTTTATATTTTACTCCTTCTATTTCGCCCTTTCTCTTCGAATCTTGGTCTATTTTCTTACCATAATAGCCACCCGTAGGCAAAAATACCTCAATAGTATGTCTCCCGTCTCTTAGACAAAATGTAAAATACCTCAACAGATTGGCACTTGCGCCACCATAGGGGAAATTAGTTGTAAATAAAATGCAGTTCATAACACATTATGCTTGTTTATTTTCTGATAATTATTCATTTTCTGTTAATTATTCATTTTCTGTTAATTTTGGACAACTATTATTAGAATTCGTAATAAAAAAATATAGGCCGGGGATAATAATAAAAAAGGAATACCAAGCATCTCTTCCAGCTATAGTTTTTATTAACCCATAACTTAATATTGAAAATAATGCTAAAACACAATAGTATTTAAATGAACTTCGCATCTCAGCATTTATAATTTTGATGAACCTAAAAATAATCAAGAAAAAAAATAAAAACCCCACAATACCTGTAACTGTTAGCTTATTCATCCAGTGAATATGAGTTCCTTCAATTTGAATTATACCACTCCCATAATAAAAAGAATTTTGTAAGTATCCTTTTGCATTATTGTCGTTTAAGAAATAGCTTCCCATTAATGGGGATTGAAAAAAGCTTCCTGCCAACTGGGAATACCGGTTTGCACGCGAACCAATTCCTGTGCTATTATCACCCCACTCACTATTTGTCCCAGTATATATTGCTAAATCTCTTAATTTATAACTTACATTTGAGTCATCACTAAACAAATTACTTGTACCTAATAATGCCCTATAGTAAAAATCATTAGGTACAAATGCCAAAGCTGCAAAAACGATGATAGCAATAGTAAAGGCTTTTTTAAACCTTTGTATGCTAAAAAACGCTAAAATAAAAAATAAAAGAGCAAGCAATATATTGGCGAATAGTTGAATTCCTAACAGCGCGCTGATAAACAGAAATAGGATCCCTAACAATATCATTCTATTAATTTTAATTTCCGTTGGGTGTTTAAATACTCCAATTATAATAGGAACAAGGCTCATAAAAGCAATGGAAGTGCCATAACCTCCACCTCCAAGTTTTTTAATCTCAAGCAACTCCTCTCTCAAACTCTCTGATGAGACTGACGCTAATCCTACAATTTTTCGGGCATATAATGGATCTATTATAGACGAAACAATAGTCATTACTGCAGTGATAATAAGGAAAATTACACCCCATTTCGAAATATGAGCCAATCCTGCATAATCTTTGGAATGTTTGTAATATATGAAAACAGTAAGTCCAACAGATATTTGATAGAACTCATTGTATATCATACTTTTATTCCATTCATCCATTGTTTTCCAAAACGTATTTAAACCTATTACAATTACAGCCCCATAAAATAATAAATAAAGAATGTTTTTATTTGAAATCATCTTTGGATAAAAGACAATAATAGATAAAAACCAAAGAATTGTCCAAATATGATGACTTCTAATGTAATTTGGCAAGTTATTAAAAACCAATGGTAAGAAAGAACTAGCTATTATCATAAATGATAAAAAACGAAAATATTTTTTTCGATTCATCTATTCTTTTTTGAATTGAGCCTGTAGAATACAACCATGAAACATAAATGTCAACATATTATTTTATTCTCTGTTTCCAAGTAACCACAAATTTTCTGTACCATATATTTTTCTCCAGGTGTTGATTAATCCCCCGTCGTTCTGTTGATTTAAATACAATTCCTGGTTGCTAAAAAAAGCTGAGTCTGACAAAGGTTTACTAAAATCCATAAAATTGGATTGATTAATTTCATTTACATCAAACACAACGTAACCTACATTATTCAGAAAACTCAGTAGATTACTTCCCAAATAAACTTTTAAGCCATTGGATAAAGAAGCAAAAGCAGCAAACAAACCAGTTTGTATTGTAGCAGATGTAACATAAACATCATGCTCGGCAATAAGTGCTACATATTGATCAAAAGGCTTTAAATCAGTAAAATAGTTGAATTTATTTCCAAACATTTCCTTGCCCTTTACAATCACCTGTTCAATGTATTTTTCAGGTCCGTAACATAATGGGCACATAATTTCAATATTTTCACCCTTAAATTTGCTTAACAACTCAAAAGATTTGAAATGATTGTTGTGAATATGTCCACTATGGCTTACAAGAATTTTAAGTGCCTTCTCCATACTATAATTTCTAGGTTTGTTATTTAGAAGACTAATAAAAGGCCTAAGATAATTTGCATGAAGTACATTTGCTTTATGATATTTTATTTCGGTAATAAGCTTATCCTCAGGAGATAATGTAACTACATGTTTTAGATGACTATAAACATAATTCTGAATAAAAAACTTTACTTTCCTTGTAAGTGATTTATTAGGCTGTTGAATTGTCACACCCCATTCAATTTTCACAACCCGGTTTAAAAACCGTTTGCCACGTGAAGCCAATAATAATAAAAATAGGGGATACCTATTAAATAAAATGAAATCTGAATGTATTATTAATGTGTCATTGTGAGTATTAATTCCAAATATCATACTTAACATATTCAAGTTCCCTTCAATGAACTTAAAATTATAAAAAGAAAGCTCTTCAAACAGACTTCTGTATTTATTTAACTCCGTATCCTTTTCTCCAAATAGCATATTATCAGGCACCCAAAGACAAATAGTAATTTCCTTTGTCCCGTCATTATGCATCATAGGTGCATGCTTTAAAATGCCCTTAATAATATTTGGCACTAAGTGTGTCATGCCGGCATTGAATAAATGATAATTCATATTTTATTATTGATTAAATAAGTTATCAATCGAAAAAGTTGCTCATAGATACGATGTTGCATATAAAACATTTACTGCAAACTTATAATCATGCTAAAAATCCACCTTAAACTTCACAATTCATTATCACTTAGATAGCGCATGAGAATAGAATTGCAAAATCATGAATATTAGGGCGGATATTATCTTCTTAGACATTAGTCATCTTTACTTCTTTTTATCAATTTTGCAGGATTTCCTGCAACGATTGTATTGGGTTCTACATTTTTTATTACAATTGAACCAGCTCCTATTATTGAATTAGAACCAACATATTCAAGCTTTCCTGAAACCAGAACTGCTGCTTGTCCAACGAGAACATAGTCTTGTATTATTATATACGCTCCTATTGTTGAGGCAGCAGCTAAATAACACGACTTCCCTATTGTACTGCTGTGCGTAACAGAACTATTGTATGATAAAACAGAATCTTGACCAATAGCTGCATCTGCTTGAACAACTGAATTAACATGAATTACAACCCCATTTGAAATAGTTGCATACATAGAAACAACAGCAGTTGGATGAATCAATGTTGGAATATTACCGCCTTTTCTCCTTATTTGTTCTGCCAAGTTGGCTCTAATTTTATTATCGCCAACACTTATTGCAAAGTTCATATTTTTCAGTGATTCTTTTTTGAATAGGTTGGAATTAGAGTCGAGGATGGGTATACCATGAATGTTTTCTCCAACTCTCTCATCATTATAATGATATAACCCAACAACTTTATATCCACACGATTCGGCTAAATCAATGTAAACAATTGTATTGTGCCCCACTCCAAGAATATAAATCTCTTTATTTTTCATTTTTTAAAGTTAAAATGGGCTTTTCAATACAAAAAATTACTATTCCTGCCCAAAAAAGCAAGTAAATAACTCTATTAGAAACATTTTCAGCAATTGGTAATTAGGATGATTTGCCGAATCCAAACTTTTAAACATTGTAAATTCATTAATCATGGGACAAAAGTAAAAAACACTGAAAATGTTGTTTTATTTTCTACCATTTTATTATTCGAGCAATAAAATTAATATCTTCAACATCCAATGTAGGATAAATCGGCAAACAAATTACCTGCTCCGCCACATTTTCAGCCACTGGCAAATTAGAAGCCTTGGCAGATGACAAACCCCTATATGATGGAAACTGACTGATTAAAGGATAAAAATACCTGCGGCCAAAGATATTGTGCCGCTTTAGTTCTTCATACAATTCATCGCGGGTTTTTCCATATTGGTTTGCATCTACCAATATTGGGAAATATGAATAGGCGTGATGCACCCCTTCCATATCTGCCATACAACATATACCAGTCACCCCGTGCAACTGCTCCCGGTAAATATCAGCAATGGCTTTCCGTTTGGCAATATGTTCATCAATATACTTCAGTTGTACTAAGCCATAAGCGGCCTGCAGCTCATTCATTTTAGCGTTGATACCTGGTGCAATCACCGTTGTTTCTCCGGCAAAACCGAAATTTTTCAGATAATCAATGTGTTGTTTGGTTTTTTCATCGTGGCAAATAATGGCACCGCCTTCAATGGTATTAAACACCTTGGTGGCGTGAAAGCTCAATATCGAAAGATCCCCGAAGTTCAGAATAGACTCACCGTTCACCTTTACGCCGAAAGCATGGGCTGCATCGTAAATCAGCCTTAGTCCATATGTATCGGCTATTCGTTGAAATGCTTCCAGCTTGCAGGGATTACCATAAACATGCACAGGCATAATTGCGGTAGTTTGAGGTGTAATGGCTGCTTCCACTTTTTCCGGGTCCAGATTAAAATGATCCGGTTCAATATCTGCAAAAACAGGTTTGATATTGTTCCACCAAAGTGAGTGGGTTGTAGCCACAAAGCTGAAAGGCGTGGTAATGACTTCACCTGTTATCCTCAATGCTTGTAATGCAGTCATTAGTGCCAGAGTTCCGTTGGTGAAAACAGAGATATATTTTACACCCAGATATTCCGCCAATGCTTTTTCTAACTGCTGGTGAAAAGGTCCATTGTTGGTGAGAATTTTATTATCCCAAATCTGCTCAAGCATAGGTATAAACTCACTTAGTGGCGGCAGAGCCGGCTGAGTTACGAAAACTGGTTTTTGTTTTGCTTTCATTAAATGATTTTACTTTTTCAGCAATTTACTGAATAATATCTGACGGATGTAAATATAGTCCTTATTTCGCAACATTTCACTCAGTAGTACAAACGATACACCACCAATAATAATCAGTACTATAAAATTTAATAACGGTTTAAAAGGTATTATTAAGCTTAACATGTAGATACCAAATGATATAACAAAGGCAAACAAAAAGGAAGGCCAAATATCTTTAATCTGTTCAAAAAAAGAATAGCCAATCAACTTCCCACTCCACAGGCTATTTAAATAATAAGCAATAAAACTCTTAACAATCATACCTGCAATCATCCATTTTATCCCAAATGATAACCCTAACAAAACTACCGGAACAATAAGGAGGTTTTTTATTATTTCAAGTTTCAGAAACAAGTCTGACCTGCCTTTTACCTGAAGCATATTCAAATTTAAAGCGTGCAATGGATAAAACATGCCTACAATGCAAAGCAATTGAAGATAAATTATAGATTGCCGCCATTTTTCACCAATTAAACCGATGACCATAGGTTCAGCAACCGCTGCCATACTCAGCATTAAGAAAAAGGTAATATAAACTGTACTGCGGATTAGTCTTTGGTAAGCTGCTTTAAGTCTTACCGGATCATCCTGCATTTCGGAAAGCACCGGATAACTAACTCTGGAAATAACACCCTGTATTTGTTGTGAAGGCAAATTACTGAATTGATTGGCCCGCGTATAAAAACCCAATTCCTGAGCAGAAAAAAATTTCCCGATTACGAAATAATATAAATTATTAAATGTGGTGTATATAAGTCCGCTTAGTAATAATTTACTTCCAAAAGCGAATAGATTCTTAAATGACTCTCTACTAAAAACTAATGTAGGCAACCATTTATTCCATATCCATAAAAAGAGCGAATTAAGACCCTGTCTCAATAGTTGTTGTATCACCAGGCTCCATACTCCAAAACCATTATAAGCCAAAGTTATGGCAACTATCCCTGAGCCAATTGAGGAAATTACTGAAATTCTTGCCTGTAATTTAAAATTAATGTTTTTTGTTAATATCGTTTTTTGGATAATTGTAAAGGAATCAATAATAACCACCAATCCAAATACCTGAAGTATCTGCCTAAGTTGTGGTTCATTAAAAAAGGCAGCAATCGAACCAGATGAAATAAACAGAATAATATAAAGCAATATACCAACCACCAAATTGAAATAAAACACGGTAGAATAATCCGTTTGAGTACATTGATTTTTCCTTATCAAGGCATTGCCAAAACCACTGTCAATAAAAGAACGTGAGAGTGCAATAAAAACGGTAAGCATACCTATTAATCCAAATTCTTTTGGAGAGAGAAGTCTGGCCAAAATAATTCCAATGGCGAATTGCAAGATCTTTACTGCGGCATTGTCAATAAAGCTCCAGAATAGCCCATTAATGGTTTTGGTTTTAAGTGAACTCAATAGCGTAGGTTACTGTTCAATGATTTGAAGAAATTGTAGGATTTGAGAACGAATTTTCAAGTTATCAAATTAGAAATTTTCAAATGATTTTTTATATTAAATTACACCGTGTGACACTGTGAATAACACTGTGTGACACTGTGCAACTACATGGGATTTGAGGATTTGACGATTTGATGACGAATTTTCAAATTAGGCGTTTTCAATGGAATCACCAGAATATTGTTGT
>Ga0265295_1006129_pt1 | contig 14730 bp, 18 predicted proteins | sample Munlansysbiofilm_FD_192503 | JGI IMG/M metagenome (GOLD analysis project Ga0265295, IMG submission 192503) | Leachate microbial communities from a municipal landfill in Southern Ontario, Canada - Methane capture system biofilm | ecosystem: Engineered > Solid waste > Landfill > Unclassified ... | reverse complement strand
GCAGCGTATCTATACCTAGACCTCCGGGAGGGATATGGAAATCTGTTGGGTGCATATTGGGATATGAATTCACCATTGCTTGGAGAGTTCTCGATGCTCAATACTGGGGTGTCCCCCAAAGACGTAAGAGAATCTTTCTTGTCGCAGATTTTGGAGGACACACCGCACCCAAAATACTATTTGAGCAAGACAGCCTGCTTGGGAATACTCAGAAGAGCTAGAGCAAGAGGTAAGGAACTGCCTAAACAATTAAAAATAGCTTTAGAAATTCAAGGGGAAGTTGAAAGGGTTGAGGAAGATTCTAATGACGATAGGATTACTGAATATAAAGCATATCATATCAACCAACGCAATGAGGGTATTGACTTAAATGAAATTTCAGGAGCCTTGATGGCAACACAAAATATGCAGATGCAGACATTTGTAACAGAACCTATGATATGTTTAAATGATCAGGGTGGTAATAGAATGGATATAACAGAGAATATTACTTCTACTTTACGAGCAAGTATGGGTGGGAATCAACCTATAGTCATGGCGACCCAACAAGGTGGTGCAGAAATATGCTTTGACCTTTGCCCCACTATAACATCAGCAGCAGGAACAAGTGGCAACAATCAACCAGTTTTATTTGATAATCATGCAAAAGATTGTAGATACAATGGTCCTCTTAAAGTAGCACCAACAATAGCTGCAACATACGGAACAGGTGGAAATAATATACCATTAGTATCAAAACCAATTGATTCAGACAGTTATTGTATTGCAGGAAATACCATTGATAGACAAGATCATAATGGTGGAAATGGATGTGGATTTCAAGAGAATATCAGTTATACTCTTACTACCAGCGATATTCATGCTGTTTGCTCTCTACCTAAAACTTATCAAGATACAGTAGGAGCATTATGTGTAGGAGATGAAAAAGGCAATGGAAATCAATACGTTAGTCAAGATAAATGTATTGTCGATTGTGAAAAAATGATGTTTGGACAATCTGAGTTTTCCAATTATAAAGAAGGCTGTGCAACACTCAGGGCAGAGGGTGGAGATAATGGAGGAGGAAGTGAAAATCTTGTAACTACTAAGAATCTTGTACGCAGACTAACACCATTGGAATGTGAAAGACTTCAAGGATTTCCAGATGGATGGACTAAAATTCAAAAATCATCAGATAGTGCAAGATATAAGGCATTAGGTAATAGTGTAGCAATCCCATGTGTAGATTTTATTATGCAGGGGATTGCTTGTTTTTTAAGAAAATTTAAGGAAGAAGCGGAGGAATAACAGTGTATATGTATCCTGATAATTTAAAGGCCAAAGCAACATTATGGCTATGGGAAATAAAAGATATAGGAATTATTGGAGTTGGACTTCTTATTTCTGTATTTGCTTTAGCACAACTTGGATTTATGCCACCTATTGTAATAACAGCAGTATATGCCTTTTTAACCATACAATTTGAAGACACGAGCATACTGAGTTTTATTCGATATGCCTGTGCCTTTTTTATTTTCAGGCAACAGATATTTGAATGGAGGTTATAAAATTGGGAAGAAAACAGAAACAAAAGGAAAGGCAAAAGCAATCTACTAGAGAGCTGATTGGTATTGATGAAATTACAGATTACAGTCTTAAGACCCCATATGGAGAGCTAGTGTATTTTATTATCCATCCAACCAATATATCCGTATTATCTGAATCAAGTGTAAGTGCAAGAATCTATGCACTTATGACGGTACTAAAAGGGATTGCTGAAATTGAAATGTTATGCCTTAATTCAAAAGAAAACTTTGATGATAATAAGCAGTATTTAAAAAGAAGAATGGATACAGAGCAAAATCCTGTTATTCGGCAACTACTACAGCAAGACAGTACCAATCTTGATAGGATGCAAGTTCAGATGGCTACAGCTCGTGAATTTCTAATTATTATTAGGCTTAAGAATGAAAAGGAGTCGGATGTATTTCCTTATCTTTCAAGGATTGAGAAGAGCTTAAAGGACCAAGGATTTACTACCAGAAGAGCTGATAATGCTAATATTAAAGGACTCCTTGGTGTTTATTATGAACAGAATGTAACAACGGAAAGGTATGAGGATTATGATGGCGAGAGATGGATGGTATATGGAGACGTGTAAATGGTAAAAAAATGTATGTATTTATTCAAAACTTATGGTAAAATTGGTGTATTAATATGACAAATAGATAAGAGATATTTAGGTAAGAACACATATTTTTATTACTATAGTACTCCTCTCTTTATTGTGCAAAAAAAGAGAGGTATAATTGTTAAGAGTATAGTATTTTATCGTTAGGAGAGGAAAAGGATGGAATGGATAGAACGCTTGAATGGAGCAATAAATTATATTGAAGAGCATCTTGGTGAAGAAATAGATTTAAATGAAGCGTCTAAGATTGCATGCTGTAGTACGTATCATTTCCAAAGGATGTTTGCGTATATGGCGGATATACCATTATCTGAATATATGAGACGTAGAAGAATGTCCCTTGCGGCAGTAGACTTGCAAAGTGGAGATAATAAGGTTATTGATGTTGCCTTAAAATATGGATATGATTCACCAACAGCATTTAACCGAGCATTTAAGAATATCCATGGTATTGCACCATCACAAGCTAAAGAAAAAGGTGTAGTTCTAAAAGCATTTCCACCGATTAGTTTCCGAATAACGATAAAAGGAGACAGTGAGATGAATTACAGAATTGAAGAGAAAGAGGCATTTAGAATTGTAGGAGTTTCAAGTCCGCTTGAAAAGGAAATTGAGAAGAATTTTGAGATTGTTCCAAATATGTGGGCAAATGCAGCTTCTTCAGGAATGATAGCACAGCTTGCTATGATGATGGATTCAGAACTAAAAGGGTTACTAGGCGTTAGTTCTTGTAATGAAGCTGAGGATTGGAAATACTATATTGCAGTCGCATCGACAAAACCTTTGCCAGATGGGATGGAAGAGTATATTATACCATCTGCAACATGGGCTATTTTTACAGGTGAAGGAACAAACCAATCAATTCAAAGCTTGGAGAAAAGAATTGTAACAGAATGGCTTCCTACATCAGGATATGAATATGGAAATGCCCCAGATATTGAAGTGTATTTAAATCCAGATCCACAAAATGCAAAGTATGAGGTGTGGATTCCAGTTGTAAGAAAGGAAAATGAATAATGGTACATTTAGTTTATTGTGATAATGCAGGTAAAAAAGGTGATAAGGTATTGGATAAGATTCTAAATGGAACAAAAACTATGGTGATTCGTGGTGCGGCAGGAAGAAAAATTCCACATAGTCGAGTATTTGAGGGGGACTCTCTATATTTTATGGAAAAGGGTTCAGGTCAAATTTCAGCAACTGCTACCGTTTCAAGCGTGCAGAATTATGTAAAGCTTACAGAAGACGAAATTAATAAAATACTTGAAGAAAATCAGGAAAAACTGAACTTGACACAAAAACAAAAAGATCGTTGGCATAAGAAATGTCTATGCTTTGTAGAATTTAGAGATGTGAAGAAGATTACTCCACTTGATTTTGACCATCAAGGGAATATGGATGACTGGTTGATAATCGAAAAGATTGAAGATGTAGTTGTTGGAACCAGTATTCCTTATAACTATGATAAATCTAAATTTTAAGGTGGCATTAAAATTGAAGGGATTTGAATTTTAAATTATTTATAGAATAGTACTTAAGGAGCTAATATGATTAGAACGTTTGAAATTAATGAAATAGAAAGAGTTATGGAAATATGGCTTAATATAAACATTAAGGCTCATGATTTTATTCATACAAGTTACTGGAAAGAGAATTATGATTTAGTTAAAGAAATGTTACCTGATTCTACAATCTTTGTATATGAAGATAATAACCAAATTCAAGGCTTTATTGGGTTAACAGGAAATTATATTGCTGGAATATTCATTAATTCAAATAGCCAGTCTAAAGGAATAGGAAAAGAATTACTTGATTATGTTAAGAAGAACAATTCTGAATTATTTTTGCAAGTTTATAAAAAGAATGTCCGTGCGGTTAATTTTTATCTAAGAGAAGATTTTTTAGTTTCAAAAGAGCAAATTGATGAAAAAACTAGCGAGGCAGAGCTTGTAATGAGTTGGGTAAAATGAGAATACTAAAAAGTTGCAAAATTTAAGTTAATAGAGGTAAGGTAATGCAAGAATATAAAAGCAAGCAAGAATTAATTGAAGAAATATCAAAACGAGCAAAATTATTTATCGATGAATTCTCTGATATTACAGAAATAGATAGAAATAAACTTATTGATGAAGTAGATCGAACGCCTACACAAATGATAGCATACCAATTGGGATGGATGAATCTTATTCTTAATTGGGAACAACAAGAACAAAAAGGAATAGTAGTTGTAACTCCACATGCTGACTATAAATGGAATAATCTTGGCGGTTTGTACGAAAGTTTTTACAAACAATATGAAGAATATAGTCTACAAGAATTAGGTGATTTGTTTAAAGAATCAGAACGGGCAATTATACAACTAATAGATAATCTAACGAATGATGAACTTTTTCAATCTGGCAGAAGAAAATGGGCTTCATCAACCCCTGCTAACTGGCCAGTTTGGAAGTATGTTCATATAAATACGGTAGCACCGTTTAAATCATTTAGAACCAAGATTAGAAAATGGAAAAAACTTAAGCAATGTTAAAAATTTTAATATTGGAGGGTGAAAATTTGAATTTGTAAGGAGAAACTGAATGAATCTAATAAAAATAGAGGGAATATCTGAAGCATATCCTGAACTGGTAGATGGCACAATGGATTGGTATTTTTGCCAAGAAGGTAAAAATTGTTTTTGTGATTTATATGAGGCTGAAGAAATATTTAAATCCGGAGAGAACTTTTCTGGCATGACCTGTCACTTGATTCATTATCCCGAGGGAACTGTTCATAGTCCATTCAGAGTGAAAGAGAATGTATATATTGGGAAACCAATTTGGGATAATGGAAAGTTATATTTTTTAAGTGTTGATTTTCACAAACAAAAAATACAAATATATAGCTATTCCCCAGATAATCAAGATAATGAAATGATTAAAGAGATGCCATTGGGGGTAGTTGAAGATTGCTATAATCTCATGTTAAAAGTATCACCCGTTATGCTTTGCCGAGATGCAAACGATGGTATTTATGAGATTGTTTGGCCTGAAAATAAAAAGATAGAAATAGGAAAAACGGAGGGGTTATTATTTCGTGATGGAGATGATTTGTATTTTTCTGAATGGTATGAGGATCCGGAATATCATGAAAATGTAATAATCAGAGATTTAAATACTGGTGAGATCAAAGAGAAATATTCTGGCTATTTATGTAAATTACCTAAAGGAGTGTATTGGAAGATTTAATTTGTAATTTGAAATTAAATAGAGATTATTTATATAATAAATTTAAAGGGAGTTAAAGATAAGGCAGAAGTTTCAAATGGAGGTGGTATATTGAATAAGGATATTTCAAAATGTATTGAATTTTATAAAAATCAATTAGTACAAGGGGATATACAATTTGCATACTTAACATTAATGAAATATGTTGCTGAATTAAAGGCGAAATTCCCACAGCAATATTCAACTGGAAATATTTCTTTTGGTTATTTGGACTACACATATTTTTCTTTTTTTAATGAGTACTTAAGAAATCATAAACTAAGATTTGGAATTGTATTAAATCATGAAAAAATGCAGTTTGAATTGTGGTTAATGGGACAAAATGCTTCAATACAAAAAGAATATTGGGAGATTTTTAAAGATACAGATTGGAATCAGGATATCAAAATAATGCCTAAATATTCAGTATTAGAAGTTTGTTTAGAAGATAAAATAGACTTTGAAAACAAGGATACTATGACGGCAGCAATAATAGATAAATCAATATTTTTTGCATTGGAAGTTCAGATATATATTGAAAATATAAAATGAGAAATTTCCTGTTTATGATGAGGTCATAAACGTAATCTTGTTTCATTGTTAAGAAAAAAACCTTATAAATCATACATTGATTATATATAACAACAGCCTTACATTAATGTGTAGGGTTTTTTTAGTGCAGAAAAAGAAAGAGAGGTAAGAAGACACCATGATGAAAAAGAAATCACCAATCGTAGAAGATGAGAAAATCAAAACCTTTGTAGATATGATTGCACCATCCATCATCAAATTTAACACAGACCATTTTATCTGTGGCAATACCTATAGATGTGTATGGGCACTCCGTGAATATCCTACAAGCACCAGCGAACAAGCAATCCTTCGTCATCTTGGGGAAAAAGATGGGGTAACCCTTAGAATATATACTAGGCAGGTAACCCCCAGTGAGGAAAAGAAAATCATTCATAATGCAGCCAATAAAAACAGGATGAATACTGCAAATACAAATGATTTACAGCAAACCGTAACAGCAGAAAGTAATTTACAAGATGTTGTTACCCTTGTTTCAACCATGCATAGAAACAGAGAACCACTCCTTCATTGTGCAGTATATATTGAGCTTACTGCAAGTGATTATGACAGCTTGAAACTACTACAGACCGATGTATTAACAGAGCTTGTTCGTTCTAAGTTAAATGTAGATAGGCTTATGCTTCGGCAGCAGCAAGGGTTTTTATGTGTTGGTCCAACAGGAAGAAATATATTTGCCAGTCAATTTGAAAGGGTACTCCCTGCATCCTCAGTTGCAAATCTATATCCCTTTAATTATTCAGGCAAGACCGATAGCAACGGATTTTATTTAGGCAGAGATAAATTTGGTTCTAATATTCTAGTAGATTTTGATAAAAGAGATGATGATAAAACAAATCCTTGTATCCTTATTCTCGGTAATTCAGGACAAGGAAAAAGCTATTTATTAAAGCTGATATTATGTAATATCTTAGAATCAGGAAAGAATGTCATATGCCTAGATCCAGAGCATGAGTATGTGGAACTTGCAGAAAATATAGGTGGATGCTTTGTAGATTTAATGAGTGGAGAGTATATGATAAATCCACTAGAACCAAAAACTTGGGATGAGGGAGGAAGTCCACAGGACAAAGATGCTCCCTTTGCATTTAGACAATCGACCAAGCTAAGTCAGCACATTAGTTTTTTAAAGGATTTTTTTAGGTGCTATAAAGATTTTGATGATAGTCATATTGATGTTATAGAAATTATGCTTGGTAAACTCTACACTAAATGGAACATCAGTGATAGTACAAATTTCAGCCGATTAGAATCTGTTGATTATCCTATTCTTTCAGACCTTTATAAGTTAATAGAGGAAGAATATAAAGGATATGAAAAAGGAAAATATCAGCTTTACACAGCAGAACTATTACAAGAAATTTTGCTTGGGCTTCATTCTATGTGCCAAGGGGCAGAAAGTAAATTTTTCAACGGACATACCAATATAACTTCTAATCGGTTTATTGTATTTGGAGTAAAGGGGTTATTACAGGCTAGTAAAAATGTAAAGAATGCATTGCTATTTAATGTATTATCTTTTATGTCAGATAAACTGTTAACAGAGGGAAATACTGCAGCTGGAATTGATGAACTGTATTTATTCCTTACTAATCTTACAGCAATAGAATATATACGTAATTTTATGAAGCGAGTGCGAAAGAAAGAATCAGCGGTAATACTTAGTAGTCAAAACCTTGAGGACTTCAATATTGAAGGCATTAAGGAGCTAACTAAACCGCTGTTTTCTATCCCAGCACACGCTTTTTTATTTAATGCTGGAAATATTGATAAGCAGTTTTATATGGATACCTTGCAACTTGAAGAATCAGAGTATAATCTTATTAAATTTCCACAGAGAGGGGTCTGCTTATATAAATGCGGTAACGAACGTTACAATTTGGCTGTACATGCTCCAGCATATAAAGAAAAGTTATTTGGAAAGGCAGGTGGAAGGTAATGACTATTGAAAGTGCAGAATGGGTAAAGAAACAAGAAAAAATCGAATCCTACCGGAAACAAAAGCAAGGCATTATAGATGACTTGAGGGTATGCATCAGATATACTCCAAACAGGGATAACGACTTGCTTTGTTTTATGGAACAGTATTTAAAGGCGGAAACAAAGAATCGACCAAGATTATTGGAGCAGATAAAGCACTGTATTAATGGCGAAGAATATGAAAATCCCTTCCTTGCATATAACCATTATGATGAAAGACACATTGAAGAATTTGACCATATTTTTAATGAATATATTGATAAGCTAAAACTATCTGGTGGAGAATCTACGCAAGTATCTAGGATTATTGAAAGCACAATTATAAAAGTAAATGAACTCCATGATATATGCCGTGGACAGCTAATAGACTCTTGGAGGAATGAAAGACTTACAGAATATATTGTCACTGCTTCTAGGTATGCAGGATTTCAAAATGCTGAGGACATCATCGAAGCAAAAAAGCAATGGTAAGGTGGTGAGGATGTGGATTTAAGAGATCAGAACTTTGGAATTGAAATTGAGATGACAGGCATAACAAGAAGAAGAGCTGCTGAAGTAGTTGCCGAATATCTCAATGAGATAGCTGAACATGAAGGTGGTGGTTATGACACTTATAGTGTAAAGGATAATGAAAACCGAAAGTGGAAGTTTGTAAGTGATGGTAGTATTAGCTGTCAGAAAAAAGTGGGAAATAGAAAGCAAATTGCCGACAGAGAATACAGTGTTGAACTTGTTAGTCCCATTTGTAATTATGAAGATATCGAAAAGATACAGGAGATGGTGCGTAAGCTCAGAGAGGCAGGAGCATTTAGTAATAAGTCCTGTGGAATCCATATTCACATTAATGCGGCACCTTTTGAAGCGTACCAATTAAGAAATCTTGTTAATATTGTAGCAGCAAAAGAAAATATGATATACAAGGCATTACAGGTGGATTCAGATAGGGAAAGACGTTATTGCAAAAAGATAGATACGGATTTTTTAGAGAAGTTAAATAAGCAGAAACCAAAAACAAAGAGTGGAATCCAAAAGTTATGGTACAAAGGTAGTGATGGCAGTCATCAGCATTATCATGATAGTAGATACCATTGCTTGAATCTTCATTCTGTCTTTCAAAAGGGAACGATTGAGTTTCGTGCCTTTAATGGTTCCCTTCATGCTGGGAAAATGAAAGCATATCTTCAATTTTGTATGGCTATTACAGCTCAAGCATACAACCAAAGGTCAGCAAGTCCAATAAAAACTGTATCAGAAAATGAAAAATATACCTTCAGAGTATGGCTATTAAGACTTGGTTTAATAGGAGATGAATTTAAAACAGCAAGGAAACATCTCCTTGACCATTTAGAAGGAAATATTGCATGGAGGTCACCTGAACAAGCAGAAGCACAGAAGGAAAGGTTAAGAAAAAAGAGAGAAGTTGAGCTTTCAGATTCACAAGAAGAAACAATAGAAACACAAAATAATGATATGGCAATAGATGAGCAGGAGGAAGAATCTCCTGCTTTTACTATGTCTATGAATCAGTAGGAGGTCAGGATGAAAAATAAAAAATCAAATGAGTCAGTACCAGAAATATTATATATAGCCTATGGTAGTAATTTAAATCTATCACAGATGAAACAACGATGCCCTACTGCAAGAGTCATTGGAGTATCAGAAATAAAGGATTATGAGCTTGTATTTCGTGGTTCAAGATATAGTGCAGTGGCAACTATTGAACCATGTAAAGGAAGTAGCGTTCCCGTTTTGCTATGGGGAATCCAAACAGAAGATGAGAAATCACTAGATAGGTATGAAGGTTATCCTAATTTTTATGGAAAGGAAAATATGGAGATTGTGTTAAATGGTAGGAATGTTTCAGCAATGGTTTATGTGATGACACCTGGTCATGAATTTGGAATACCATCAGAACGTTACAAAATATCCATTAAAGATGGCTATATGGATGCAGGTTTTGATACAGATATTTTACAAAATGCAGTAGATAAAACTGTAGGTAAAATGGAGGATGAGATGAAAGATATGGGCGAACAGGGAAATTTATTCGGGATGAAATGGTGGTGATAATAAAATGTCAGACCCTACAACCATAGGACTTATTGCAAAGGCAGCTATATCAGCATTATCAGATGAAAGGCTGAGAAAAGGTATTGGGTGGACTATTGCTGCAATCATGTCTCCATTTATTCTGATTATTGTTATTATCTGTGGTCTGCTTTCAGGAACAGCAAATCATAACAATACTGCTATTCAATTATCCTTTCATGGAGGTGCTATATCAGAAAATATTCCTGAAGAATATCGAGGTCAGATAGAAGATATGCGTAATAGCTTTACAATGCTAGAAGAAAGAATAGAGGAAGTAAATGGTCAAATGGAAGATGGAGATAGTCTGGACTCCATAATGGTTAAGGCTATTTTTTATTCTCTGTATTTCGCCTCTGACCAGCCATCTGGTGTAGATCAAGGTAAATATATTGACTGCTTTGTCACTTATGAGGAACGAACAAGAACCATAATTGATGCAGACGGAAATGAAGTGGAAGAAACATATCTTGTGGCAGTACCAATTGATACTCTACCAGAAGTTTATACAAATATTGAAACAAATATGGGAAAGACAACTACTTATGAAGATATGACCAATGCCAATGAAATTTATTACCGAATCCAGTATGGAGTTCCAGCACCAAGTGAAGGAGATGGTTTTGGGGAATGGGGAGATTGGACATATAGTATTACTCCAGAAGAACTAGAGCAATTGTATCATGATTTGCCAGAAGGAGAGAATGGAACAGAGATAGTAAAGCTTGCTATGACAAGGCTTGGAGATCCCTATTCACAAGAAAGAAGAGGACAAGGAAATTATACGGATTGCAGTTATTTGACCATGTGGAGTTATAGGCAGATAGGAATAATAATACCTGGAACAGCAGCAGAGCAAGGAAGATTTTGTGTTAATAATAATCTTACTGTTTCAAAAGAAGATCTAGTTCCTGGAGATTTGGTATTTTGGAGTCACAAGCCAAACGGAAGATTTATGAACATTACACATGTAGGAGTCTATGCTGGAAATGGAAAAGTAATAGATGCCGCATACTCGAAAGGACAGGTGGTATACAGAGATTTATTTGATTCAAACAAACAGGTTCTATATGGCAGGCCGCATATTTTAAAATAAGAGGAGGAGCTTATGCTAACTACAAAAGCAATATTTGAACGAAAGATTTCAGAATTTGATGCACAAGTATGTGTGATTAATGGAATTGAAGTAATGGATGAAAATGAATTTGAGGAATTTAGCAACAATCTATTAGATGAGAGAACCTTTATTGCAGATAGAAAAGAAGAAATGTATATAGATTCCACAGGACAAATCCATGGACTACTTGCATTAAATATAGATAGTGGAGATGGGATTTTAATTGATAGTCAAGGATATGATTATCCTAGATATGTTGCATTTATGCCAAACATTAAGCCATATATTGATAATCAAATTTCTATTGTTGCAGAGCAAATAATTAAGGAATCTGCTGAAAATACTTCAAATGGTAGTTGGGCTATATATTTTGATGAGATAGAAGAATCCTATGGAATAGTTGTAAAAGAAAACAATGGTATTGGAACTTTACTCTTAGATGAACTAACAAGCAGAGATGAAGTCGCAGAAATTGAAGTACTCGATGACTGCTTTGATATGACAATATATCTTGACTATTGTAGTAATTTAGAAGAAGAAATAAAGCCAAGTCAAAACATGAATATGTAGGAGGATGAGAGAATGGATAATATAGAAAAGACAATTCGTATCTTAAAGATTGAGCCACAAAAACTACCTTATGAAAAAGAAATATTTAATGACTTGGAAGGTATTCAAGGAGAGGTCGAAGGATTATTTGAATGTATTTATTTAGATGATAATTGTATTTTAGTATGTAATGAAGAAGGAAAATTAAATGGGATGGAACTAAATCGGAGGGTTGGTAATGACATTATTGCCGGTCCTTTTTTTATTGTAGGTGATAGCACAGATGGAGAATTTGTATCCTTAAGTGATGAGCAAATAGAAAGATACACACAAGAATTTGGTAAAATTCAAGAATTTACAGGAGAAGAACCAGAGGCTGAGCCAAGGATGGAGTTTATAGGATTTGATTTTTAAAACAAGATTATGAGTTTCAAGTAGCACGTAGTAATGAAAATAACTATAAAAAGCAGCTTGTTTCAATGAGAACAGCAAAAGTAAAGGAGAATGTACATGACATTTAACGAATATGTAGAAACAGTAAAAAGAGAAATTAAAGATTATTTACCAGAGGAATATAAAGATGTATCACCAGAAATTAATGTGGTCAGAAAAAATAATGGGGAGGAATTAACAGGACTTACTTTGCGTGGGGAAAGTAGTATATGTCCTAATATTTACTTGAATTCCTTTTATAACTTACATCAGGAAGGTATGAAAGTCGAGGAGACTATGAGTAATATTGGTGAGATTTTTCAAAGAGAAATAAAAAGGACACCACAGTTTAATTTAGAAGACTTCACATACAATAACATAAAAGATAATCTTTATTACATGGTTATTAATGCAGAAAAAAATGAAAAGCTGTTGCAAGAAATTCCTCATCAAAGAAGAGAAGATTTAGCAATTGTGTATCGGGTGAATGTATCCATATCAGAAGAAGGTACAGGAAGTATTTTATTAAATAATGATCACTTAAAGCTTTTTGGTATTGACCAAAGAGAAATTCATGACCAAGCAGTGAGGAATATGCCCAAGATATTGCCACCTAAATTCGAAAATATGAATGATATTATCGCAGAGCTAATGGGAGAGGATGCAGACCTATTTGAGGAAATGGCAGGAGAAAATGTGATGTGGGTACTAAGTAATGATATAAGAATGCAAGGGGCAGCATATATGTTTGATGAAGAGGTAATGTCTTCGATTGCAGAGAAGCTGGGTGGAGATTTTATTGTATTGCCCTCCTCTCTCCATGAAGTAATCATAATAAAAGAAGCCGATATTATGGTGGAAGAAAATATAGATTTAGAATTTATTCAAAGGATGGTTTCAGAAGTAAATGAGAGCCAAGTAGAACCTGATGAAGTATTATCCGATGCAATTTACCGCTATAGTTCTAAGGATAATAAGCTATCACTTATAGAGGAATTTGAACAGTCCCAAGGTATGGAGATGAAAATGTAGGCAGAAAAGGAGGATTTATAGGATGAGTATATCAACTGAAAAAGCAACATTACAGATAACCTTTCAAAAAGAAAAGTTAGAAGCATTACGGTTTTATATGAACGAAAAGGAACTGACTGTAGAAGGAGAATTACAAAAACATATTAGTAGTATCTACGAGAAATATGTTCCATCAGCTACTAGAAGATATCTAGAGAGAAATGATAATGAGCAGGAAAACCAGACGGAAATAACGGCACCTATTAGTGAAAGTTCATCAGAAGTTACTCCAAGAGCTACATCTAATCGTGGCAGAAGAAGGACTGAAAGAGTGCAAAGTGAACAGGCAGAAGTTCCAACAGAAACTATAAATGCAGAAGAAATTGAAGAGTCTCAAGAGCAGACAGAGGATGAAAATCAGGGAATGGTCATGAGTATGTAGTGGCTATTCCTTTTCTGTTTTTGCACTGGATTTATTTAAAATTGAATAAAATGAAGGAGGCATATTTGAATGAAAAAAGATACGATTAGCGTAAGCCTAGAGGCTGAAAAATTAAGAGCAATCAAGAAATATATGGAGAAGAAAGAGATTGATGTCCAAGATGAACTAGCAGAACAGCTACAAAAGTTTTACGAGAAATATGTGCCAGTCAATGTCAGAGAATATATTGATGAAAAGAATGAAGAAGAAAGTAGAGCTAAAACACCAAGAAAACCAGCTAAAAATACTGGTGCAGCTACTTCTACATCTACACCACAGGAATAAAACCATTTTTGAGGCGATATTTGCCCCTGTGTGGGATTGTATGGACGAGAGTGGCACAAGTTATCCTTAAGGGAAGATAAAACGATTTGTGGGCGAATTTGAAGAGATTTTATGAATAGAGCAGATTAAGCCTTATGATACTTGGATTTTGGGGAATATGGGCTTGAAAGTTAAGTGAACCCCCCTATTGATTTTGGTGCAGGATAAAGGAAGGTGGTCAAAAGATTCCACCTTCCACCCACATCCCCCGGCAGTGCCGTGGGTTAAAGGAAGAAAAACAGGTGGTCGGAAAATACGGGTTGTGTCTATCTAGGTAGTCAGTAATTAGAATAAAACCCATACAATAAGCATTTGTAGGTGTTACGTTCAGGTGGTCAAGTCAAAACATAAGATGTTTGAGGTGAGATGAAATTGGCAGAAATAAAGAATAATGTAAAGAAACGGACAGCAGTATGGCTCTATCCTGAAACAATAGATAAAATGGATAACCTACTAGAAAGAGCTAATTGTAAAAGCCGAAGTGAGTTTATAGATAAAGCTTTAAATTTTTATATGGGATATCTTGTTAGTGAGGATACCACAGGATATTTGTCTAAGATTTTGATATCCGCTATGCAAGGAACATTAAAAGAAACAGAAAATAGAAATTCAAGCAATCTATTTCGTCTATCCGTTGAAATGAGTATGATGATGAATATACTTGCAGCTGGTTTAGAAATTAATGAAGAAGAACTTCATAGTCTTAGAGGAAGATGCGTACAGCAAGTGAAAAAGACAAGAG
>Ga0265295_1006128_pt1 | contig 14736 bp, 15 predicted proteins | sample Munlansysbiofilm_FD_192503 | JGI IMG/M metagenome (GOLD analysis project Ga0265295, IMG submission 192503) | Leachate microbial communities from a municipal landfill in Southern Ontario, Canada - Methane capture system biofilm | ecosystem: Engineered > Solid waste > Landfill > Unclassified ... | reverse complement strand
ATGGGCTTCAACGCCGCCACCGAGAAGTACGAGGACCTAATCGAGGCCGGCGTCATCGATCCGGCCAAGGTGACCCGTTCGGCCCTGCAGAACGCGGCCTCGGTTTCCGGCCTGCTGCTCACCACCGAGTGCATGATCGCCGACCTGCCCGAGGAGGACAAGGGCGGCGCCGGCATGCCTCCTGGCGGCATGGGCGGCATGGGTGGCATGGGCGGCATGATGTAATAAGCCGTTCGCAGCCCGATAACGCTGCTGCACCCGGACCCCGCCCGCTGCCCCTGCAGCTGGCGGGGTCTTTTTCGTTGCCGCCGCGGCCGGGAACGGGCCGGAACTGCCGCTTTCCTGTTGACAAGCGGGGGGAAATGGGGCACATTGGTCCGGCTCAAGCGAACCGGCTTGCGCACAGATTGGCGATGTAGCTCAGCTGGTGAGAGCATACGGCTCATATCCGTAGTGTCCGGGGTTCAAGTCCCTGCATCGCCACCAAAGTGTCTGTAATTCCTCGGAATTACTCGAAATAGAACCCGGATTATTTGCCCCTGGTACAAGAAACTTGTACAAAAAGGAGGTACAAATGATCCGGGTTTCCTCGTTTTTGCAACGCCATCCTGAAAGCGGCCTGCTGTATTTCAGGCTGTCCATTCCTCCCCGGTATCGGGCCGCCATCGGCCGAACCGAAATAAAGCGATCCCTGGGCACGCACGACAAGCGGCTTGCCCTGCCGGCGGCGATGCGCCGCTTTATTGCGAGGTGCAACAACTTTTCAACCAACTTGACACCGGGGCGACCATGCCGACGACACGACGCAAAAAGGATTCTGCCGCCGGCTCTACCCTGTCGAAAATCACCTTGGCGGAAATCTCCCTCCCTGGCGGCGGCAAAGCTCGAAACGTGACCATTGACACCGGCGACGATGTCCGGGACGCGGAGGTTGCCGTCAAGCTCCTGGGGGGCCTCCCCGCGCCTCCTGCGGCGGTTCCTGCATCCTCGGGTGACTCCGTCAAGCTGGCCGTTGCTGCCAAAAAGTACCGGGCCGAAAAGGTCGCTGAAGGTAGTTGGGTTGATTCAACCGTGGCCGAACATGAAGCACTGCATGGCCTGCTGATTCAGCTCCTGGGCAACGTGGATGTTTCGACGGTCACACACAAGAGCGCCCGCGTAGTGAAGGACGCGCTCCTGGCGCTGCCGGCCAACATGGGCAAGGGCGTGTACTCCGGGAAGAGCGTCAAGCAATTGCTCAAGATGAACGTCCCGGCCTCGGCCAGGATGTCGGTCAGAACCATCAATGAAAAGATTACGAGGGCCGGCTCATTCTTCCAATGGTGCGTCCGTCATGGGTACGCACCGCTGAACCCGTTCGAGGGGTTGAAGATGAAGGTATCCGTCCGCGCTTCCGAAGAACGGGCCGCCTTTGATGCTGCCGACCTGCAAGCGATCTTTGCCCCGCTGGATGCGATGCGGAAACCGTTCATGCTCTGGTGCCCGCTCCTGGCCATCTACACCGGCGGCAGGGCGACAGAGATTGCACAGCTCCGCGTGGTCGACGTGGTCGACGTTGACGGGGTGCCGGCGATCCGCATTGCCGATGAAGCGGGCCGATTGAAAACGCTTGCATCCCGGCGGGAGGTGCCATTGCACCCTGCCCTGGTCCAAAAGGGCTTTCTGGCCTATGTGGATGGTATCAGGGCCGCCGGACATGAAAGAGTGTTCCCAGACGTGTGGGGCAACAAGAACGGCCCCGGCGACCGGCTGTCCCGGTGGTTCGCTGTCTACCGGAAGAACCTGGGAATCGGTTCCATGAAGCGGGGCGACGGAAAGCCGATCAAATGCTTTCACAGCTTCCGGCACTGCTTTGCCGACGGCCTGAAACAAGCCGGGGTTGATGGCCTGATAATCGCCCAGCTCATGGGCCACGTTGACGCGTCAATGAGTACGGGCCGGTATGGGAAATCCTACCCGCTGGCAACGCTGAATGAGGCGGTCTGCCGGTTGTCTTTCCCGATTTGAACCCGTTAGCGCGTTGTCTGCTGCGCCTGCCACACCTGCCGAATCATTTCCTCCTCGGTTGGTCCTAGATTCTCATCCCGACGTTGCAAATACTGCACGACATCCTCTCCGAAGCGCCCGCCTTGCCGGTTCTGTTTCGGCTCGGCGGCGTGGATAAGAATCGCCTCAATGTGGTTCAAAACCTCCTTAAGCGTGGAATGTTTGCCGTCAGCCTCCGCGGCCAACTCACCATTTTGGTTGACTTTACGGATGCCAAACCACGAGAATTGGTTCCAGCGACCAGCCAAGGCATCCCGCGTGTGCTGCTTCAATCGAGTGAATAGTTTCTGATTCCCCGCACCCGCTTGTCCCACGTACACCATCTGGTAGTCTGCATAGAGAACATAGACTCCTGACTGCTCACGGAAATCGATCAGATCAGCGGTGAGATTCTTTGCTGGCACGCCCAATAGTGTTCCAGCGTTACTGCCCGCACCCCAATAAACATTCTTTTCTTCCCAAAATAATCCATAGTTTTTGATGAGCACAGATTTCTCCGTTTATATTAATTAACGCAACCTTCAAAGCGTCGCCAGACGAGAAACGACCTACTAATCCGTTGCAGGGTAGCGGTTTGCCTCCTTGCAGAAGAGCTCAAGTGGCCTCATGAACGGCTCGCTCTTGCTCGACAATCGGCAAAATTGTGTCCAGCAACCCGTTCGACCTGGAGCGAGCAAAAGCAACGGTATCCTCCAACAAGGAAATTGTTCTGTCGAATTGGGCAACCATGCGTTTTTTGAGAACCGGATTGATTGATTCAGCAACTGAGATACTTGCGAGGTTCCAGTACGTCAATTGGAGAAAGGACGGGTGACATGATTCGCAAAGGAATTCATAGTCCGCCCTTGCGCCGGGCATACCGCTCGCATCCATCTTGTCTATGAAATCCATTACATTGATGGAAAGCAGAGTGGCCGGGCCTCCCCATGGAAGTTCAACGGGCGAGCGACTACCCAAAGTAAGTCTTGCGACTCGCTCTCCTCCTTTTGTGATGTCGCCAGTCGCCTCCATCTGTCTCCACACCCAAGCGGCATAAGCAACGCCGCCTGATGCTTCCATTGCGAAGCGTACAGGTAGGGTGATCATTGACAAGTAGCCTGTCTGCCAGAGAGTCGAGAAAGCTAACGAGGCTTGTGGGAGCGGCGCCAAACACCCGTTCAGTACAAACAGAGCAAGATTTAAAGCCACTCGACCGCGTTCGGAAGGCTTGTAATCAAGAGGAATTTTCGGCATACGCCGCCAGTGATGCTCCTGAACAACCGGCTGAGTGCAAAGTGTAATTACACGAGGTTCGTACTGGGTCCACATCTCAGCCCAAAATCTTCGATTATCTTCGGAGGTGGAGGGAGCCATGCTCTTCCTGTGATTGTGCTAATGAACATGCCGATACCGGAATCGGGCTTTTTGACTCCGACGAAGTCGGTATCTTAGTGGAGTTTTTCAACTCCGTCATCTTCCTTTAAGCGCAAGAATGCTTTAGCAACTCTGATTTCATCATTAACGAATTCCTCTAGCTCTTTATTTTGCTTTTTAAATACAGGAGCCCCTTCTTTTTTACTTATTTTACACATCGAAACATATAAATCTTCAAATTCTTTGAATAATGTCAAATCATGATGCTTTCCTCGTATTTCACTAATCCCTTCTCTAAATAATGAATAATAGTATTCTATGTACCATGATTGCGCCGACCACATTACATCTTTCGGTACGGCATTGATTTTGTTGTATTTTCCAAGCTCCTCCATAAACTCAGCAATGTACTCCGCGATTGCGTCAAATTCAGTATTTCCGGATATCCACGACGTACAATACTTATATCTTGCGCGAAGCATAGGTTCACTATTCCAGCGAGTATTAATTATCGTAACAGCACTAACCAAATGAGTGGCCGACTGAGTTCGGACTTGGATATAAATTAGAATAAAAGTAATAGTTACTGCAACAAACTGCAACATGCTCCAAAACCACTCTGAATCTTTTCCAATAAAAAGAGACCAATTTAATAAGTATTGAGACATTCGACTATCTCCTATGGATGGCAACCTTATCAGGACAAATAGTTCAAAAATACCGACTCGATTTAAACAAAAGGTACATCAACTTGGCAAGATAGTCGCTTGGTACAGCGCCTCGTTAGCCATAAATTTCACCGCTTAATGGCCCGTATCTGCTTGGCTCGTATCATCATCTCCAGTGCTTCCATCTCGCGGTTCGTGTCATTATACAGCAAAGCCAAGTTCACCAGACTGGTGGCTACATCGGGATGATCGGGGCCCAGCGCTTTTTCAAAAATGGCCAATGAACGCTTGAAGAGCGACTCGGCCTGGGAGTGGTTGCCTTGGGCCTGGTAAAGCCTTGCCAGATTGTTCAGAATGGTGGCCACATCGGGATGGTCTGGGCCCAGCGCTTTTTCATTGATGGCCAGCGAGCGTTTTAAGAGCGGCTCGGCCTTGGCGTAGTTGCCTTGGGCCCCATAATACTCTGCCAGATTGTTCAGGCTGGTGGCCACATCGGGATGATCGGGGCCCAGCACTTTTTCCTTGATGGCCAGCGAGCGCTTGAAGAGTGGCTCGGCCTTGGCGTAGTCCCCTTGGGCGTAATAAGACGCTGCCAGATTGTTCAGGCTGGTGGCCGCAGAGGGATGGTCGGGACCCAGCACTTTTTCCGAGCTGGCCAATGAACGCTTGAAGAGCGGCTCGGCCTTGGCGTAGTTGCCTTGAGATTTATAAAGCTCTGCCAGATTACTCAGACTGATGGCCACAGTGGGATGGTCGGGACCCAGCGCTTTTTCCTTGATGGCCAGCGATCGCTTGAAGAGCGGCTCGGCCTTGGCGTAGTCCCCTTGGGCGTAATAATTCCCTGCCAGATTGCCCAGAATGGTGGCCACATCGGGATGGTCTGGGCCCATCGCTTTTTCATTGATGGCCAGCGAGCGCTGATAGAGCGGCTCGGCCTTGGCGTAATTGCCTTGAGATTTATAAAGCTCTCCCAGGTTATTCAGGCTGACCGCCACACTGGGATGGTCGGGGCCTAACACTTTTTCCGAGATGGTTAGCGAGCGCTTGAAGAGCGGCTCGGCCTTGGCGTAGTTGCCTTGAGATTTATAAAACTCTGCCAGATTGTTCAGGCTGGTGGCCACATCGGGATGATCGGGGCCCAGCACTTTTGTAAAAATGGCCAGCGAACGTTGGTAAAGGGGCTCGGCCTTGGCGTAGTCGCCTTGGGCGTAATAAAACGCTGCCAGATTGCCCAGGCTAACTGCCATAATAGGATGGTCGGGACCCAGCACTTTTTCCGAGACGGTCAGCGAGCGTTTCAAGAGCGGCTCGGCTTTGGCGTAGTCGCCTTGGGTGCTGTACAGTCCTGCCAGATTGTTCAGGCTGGTGGCCACATCGGGATGATCGGGGCCCAGCACTTTTTCCCTGATGGCCAGCGAGCGTTTGAAGAGCGACTCGGCCTTGGCGTGGTTGCCTTGGTTGGCGTACAGTCCTGCCAGATTGTTCAAGGTAGCCGCCACATCGGGATGGTCAACGCCGAGCACCTTTTCCCTAATGGCCAGCGAGCGCTTGAAGAGTGGCTCGGCATTGGTGTAGTTGCCTTGAGATTTATAAAGCTCTGCCAGATTGTTCTGGGTGGCCGCCACATCGGGATGGTCAGCGCCTAGCGCTTTTTCCCTGATGGCCAGCGAGCGTTGTAAGAGCGGCTCGGCCTTGGCGTAGTTACCCTGGATTTTGTAATTCTCTGCCAGATTGTTCAGAATGGTGGCAACAGTGGGATGGTCGGGACCCAGCGCTTTTTCATTGATGGCCAGCGAGCGCTGATAGAGCGGCTCGGCCTTGGCGAAGTTGCCTTGGGTTCCGTAAAGCGCTGCCAGATTGTGAAGGTTGCGGGCCACATCGGGATGGTCGGGGCCCAGCGCTTTTTCACTGACGGCCAGTAAGCGCTGGTAGACCGCCTCGGCCTTGGCGTAGTTGCCTTGGGTGTGGTAAAGACTTGCCAGATTGCTCAAGCTGGTGGCCACATCGGGGTGGTCGGGGCCAACATTCGCATTGGCCACTTCCAATGCTTTCTCAGCGACGAGAACGGCTCGGTCGAATTTGCCTTGCCGGTAAAGCTTCACGGCTTCCTGATTCAGGGTGTTCCACTCAATTCCAGCGCCCTGCGCGTGCACCAGTGTTGGCACTGCGAATAAAAGCATGATGGCAACTGCCATGATTCTATTCATTGATTATCCTCCTTATGTGATTTGCGCAGAATTAACCGGCAGCTTTTTTAGTGGGCTATCCTGTTGGATTACTTGGGGAAGGGGCTTATATCGCAGTAGCCCTTTTCATCTGATTGCAGTCAGCGCATAGGACTTGAAGCTAATGATTCCAAGCGAAGCCGGCCATGTATTCAACATGATCCCGTCCATCTGTTCCTGTGATTCCGGCCAGATGGTCAGAGCAAAGCGACGCGGTTAGTTGTTGGGTACCTTATTCCTCAGCGTTACGTCAAGCTGTGGGCGTTGTGGGCCAACCAATTTAGGATGGCGTTGGCCAGGGTCGGGTCGCCGATCTGTTCGTGCCAGAGCTTCAGGGGCAGTTGGCTGGCCACCAGAGTTGACTTGAGTCCATGCCGGTCTTCGAGGATCTGTAACGAAAGTAGCACCGGGCAAGCGCCCCCTCCCGACCCTGTCCAGAAAACCACCTCCTTTCCAATGGTCGACCGACCATCAGCAGTAAAGACCTACTGATTGATAGTCCGCCGGTCTCCATCCTGGCCACTTCCGGCCCCTGTCCTGTCGGCGGGGGTGGTGAGTGGGCCGAGCAGGCGAGGGCCAAGGTCTTCCAGGAAGTGGCCGGGTGGCGAGCGCTCTCTATCGTGAGGCGGTGCGGTTGAAGACATGGGCGGCCGCGATGGATGCGGCGCTTGTGCAGCGCAACTTTAGCGCAAGACTCTCCGGCCTGATCGGGCCACCGAATTGATTGTCTACTTATCGCCTGCCCTGTCGAGTACGCGCTTAACGCTGTTGGCCTGCCAAGGCCTGCCCCTAGGCAACAGGAACGCAAGAAGATTATTGATGCTATTGTAGAAGCTCCTTTCTTTCAGCTTCAGAAACAATTGTTATATCAACTATTGAATTGTTTATTACAAACGCTGGAATAGCGTAATAATTGCAATTCAATTCTCGCGTTAAACTAGGAACCCATTCCCCCGTCTTGTTATTATACTCTTCTTCATCTTCAATTATTTCAGCAAACGATTCTATTTTCTGATCACTCATACTGACAATTATATTTAGAAGACGACTCCTTGAAGATTCACCCCAAATATCCTTTGGATGTTTTGCAAACCATACAAACCCATCTTCTCCATTAATAAACCCATTGGATATAATATCTTCAGAAGCTTCTTTATCGCATAAATGATAGAGTATTACCATTATTCACCTTTATTTATACTGTCATTATATACCCGAATCAGTGATGATCTAGTTCGTCTTGCGTCACCGCTTCAAGTATTCGTAGACTGCCTTGCTCGGTCCAACACTCGCTTAACGCTGTTCGCCTGCCATGCCTTGCCCCTGGCCGTCCGGTATCCGGCGGCGTTCAGGGCCTGGGCTATCTCCCGCAGTGATCCGCCCCCCATGCCCTTGATGACCTGGGCCATGTCCTTGGCGAACCTGACGGCCTTGGCCGTCCTAGCCTCATTGACATAGGCGGGTGCACCACTGCCGGGTATCTGCTCGCCTCGTTGGAAACAGGGGTTGCCTAGCCGCTGGCCCCTGGCCTTGGCTGCGGCTAGCGCGGCCTTGGTCCGCTCGCTGATCAGCTTCCGCTCGTGCTGGGCCATGGCTGCGTAGATGTGCACCGTCAGCTCTGTGGCGTCCGGCATCTCGGCGATGGTGAACTTGACACCGGCGTTTTGCAGGTCGGTAATGAAATGCAAATCCCGGGAAAGGCGGTCCAGCTTGGCAACGATCAGCCGGGCGTCTTTCAGGCGACAATCGCGGATTGCCTTGGCCAACTCCGGCCGGTCACTCCTGCCGCCGGATTCCACTTCGGTGTACTCGCCGACCACCTCATGGTTCCCGCCGTTCAAGTAGCGCATGACAACTTCCTTTTGAGCCTCCAGGCCAAGGCCGGACCGCCCTTGCTTCTCAGTGCTCACCCGGTAGTAAATCACGAATCGTCCTTCCATATCCTCGCCCCCGTCCTGTATCCTAAACTTTCAAACATCCGTATGAAAGAACGTAACACGCTGGGAGAAACGCTGTCAATGAGGTTTCCGTGTGCGGCTAGCGAAACATTTAGCGTAATTCTTCTGCCCTGGTCATTGACTCCACTCCGCCCCGTCCCTACTTTTACGCTAAATGTTTCGCTAATCAACAAAAGGAGATGGGCGCATGGCGTGGGACAGGAGAACAAGAGCCGGGGCAATGGAGCAAGTTGGCAAGTTGATTGCCGAAGGTATGGGCAAAAAGGATGCTGTAAAGGAGGTGGCCGGGGAAATGGGGATCCATCCCCGGACAATTGAGACTTGGCTTTGGCCGAACAAGCGTAAAAAGCGTAAAAGCGGGGAATCCTCGCCCTCTGAATCTTCGCTTTTTACGCTAACCGAAAAGGAGAACATTGGGGCCAAGGACGCGCTTGCTCGGCTAGTCAAGCTGGCGGCGGACCTGGACCAGGACACCAACACAACCGAACCTTACCTCTACCTCGGTGATGGAGGATTTGCTTTCGGGGTTGAGAACTGGATAGAGACGGCGAGGGCCAAGGGCTACAGTGACCTGGCAGTGTTGGGCGGGGTGGCCGGTAGACTCCTGGGTGAGGCGGTGCGGTCGCGGCAATGGCTAGATCATGCCGGGCTGTTATCCCGGCCGCCCCGGTCAACCTGATGGCTAGCGCAACTTTAGCGTAATTCCTCCGGCCTGATCTGGCCCCGCCCTCCCCTTCCAGGCAAAGAAAAACCCCTTCCTGAACTGTTAAGCTCAGGAAGGGGTTTATATGCCCTTCTGCTGGTGTTTCGCCTTGGCCTATATTGGCCTGGACTATGGCTTGAAAACGGCCCCGTGGGCCTGTTGCTGGCCTTGCTGGTATATTATCGCCAGTGCTTACAGGTCAAACAGGGCCTTTCCACTTCCTCCGGGCCGGAACCGGGCATGTGTGGCCCCGCGCCAGTAACCGGACAGCCGAGCGCTACCGCGCCGAAGGATCCCCGAAAAACGAGCGCCTTGTATTTGGTCATGGCGTTCGGCTGATCCCATGCCCGGCAGGTGGGGCCGCTGTCGTCGGCATCGTGCTTGAGGCGGCCGAACAGGCTCAGGCTTGGCTTCTCTGCCTCGGCCTGCATGGCGGCCATGGTGGCCTCAAGGCTATCAATCCGTTTCTTCGTCGCGGACATCGGCGGCCCCTCCTGTGATGGATGCAAGCTGCTTCTCCAGGGCGGCCAGGCGGTTTTCAGTGTCGCCCTCGGCTATGACGGCGGCCAAGGTGCGGAGCAAATACCCCTGCGTCTTTGCCGCGTTGTCGCTCAGTTTCCCGGCCCGGTGCTCATTGACTACGCGGGCGAGTAGAACGCGAACATCGCGTACCGTGGTGAGGCGGATTCTCGATTTCTCGGTCTTGGCCTTGGTTGTCGATTTCATTGTCGAAATACCATCCTTTTTGCTACCTGTTTTGTCCATTATGCCAGCGGCTTACGCTTCAACCAGCCCTGGAACCGGGATGCAGCAACGGCACGCTGCCGCATGAAATGGTGCTTGGACTCCGATCGTAACTCCGGGCTGTCCACGGGTAGGCATCCGTCCGCCCTGGTGAACACGTCTCCGGTCCTGATGCACTTGAGGAAGACGGCGACCCACTCCGGGTCAAGCTCCACGGTGTCCTCAAAGGTGTCGGTGCCGTCGGTGAAGGTCAGGACCAGCGTGGCCCCGGTCGGGGTGTAGGTGGTTGCCTCGCTGAATATCGTGGGGTCGAACTCTGCCATGGGTGGTCTCCTTTTTGAGGTTTTGCCCCCAGTCCATACGCCGGTATGGGCAGGGGCTTGAAAGCGGCCCTGCGGGCCTCCTGGGGCCTTGCTGGTGGCCTCTTATGCTGTGGCCGGCTGCCTCTGCTGGTCGGACATGAACGGCCGCTCCTCCTGCTGGGCCGGGAAGGTTTGCAGGCCTTCCTCGGCGATCCTGGCTAACTCCTGGGCCTGTGCCAGGCGCACCTGGGCGGCGGCAAGGCTGGGTGTGAGATGGGCGCAGACGGTTTGCTTGATTGCCTCCAGGCCCCGGTCGATGGTTTCCGGGTCGAGGAACGGGACACCAAGAGGCGAGCGTTCCAGGGCCGCAATGAAGTTCTCCAGGTCGGGGCTGTAGCCTTTGCAGGCTTCCAGCCACAGGGCGGCTATGGGGTCTTTGAACTGGCGCTCATCGTCGGAGAGGGGCACGCCGTCCCGCTGGGCGGCCTCCATCTTGGCCTGGTGGGCTTGGCGGGCTTCCTCTCGAACCCGGCGGGCTTCGGCTCTGGCCTCCCGCTGGTCGAGGCGGTCAAGCAGTATCTCCATGGGGTCACGGCCGGTGGTGTGCTGCTTCCGGGTCCGGACAATGGTGTTGATCATTTCGGCTTCAAGGCGCTTGACGTTGGCCTCCATGCCGGCTTGATCGAGGACGGATGCCAGGTTCTTCCGGGTCAAGGCTACCTGTTTGGCCGCGTCCTCCTGTTTGGCCTTAGCGGACAGGCGGTCATTGGCCATCACGCCCTGGACCTGGGCGTGATGGTTCTGCAGGCTCTTCAGAAGGGCCTCGATCTGCTGGCCGGTGACGGTCCGTAGGCCGGGAAGGAGGTCCTCAAGGCTCGGGTGGGCCTCCAGGTGGGCAAAGGTAATGCGGTGTGCGGTCTCTCTCATGCGAACGTCGGTCAAGCTCATGGGGTGCTCCTTTACTGGAATATCCAGCTTTTGGTGGTTGATGGGTTGGAAAGATTCTTCGGGCCGGTGATGTAGGCAAACAGGCCGGGCAGGTCGTGAATCGGTTCCAGGGCGAATGATCGAACTGAGGAATCCGATACCCCACCCTGGACGGCTGGGAGGTGCTCCCGGATCCGGGCAATGGTCCGCCCGCTCTTCCTGGACTTCGGACTCTTGACACACAGGTGGCTGTGCATATGCCCCGGCCCCTCTTCCAGGATGACGCCGACAACGAAGAGGCGGCCCCGGTAGATGTCCACGCGGGTGGCAAGGATGTTCAAGAGGCGTTCCAGTCCGGCCCTGGCGTCCAGGAAGGTGGATCCGGGATGGAACCTGACCGCCAGGTGGGCGCTGTTAGAGTGCTGCCAAGGGGTGTCGGTTGCTGATGTATGGGTACTGATACTATACCCTATGGACGCAAACTCCTTTACTGCATCGGAAACGCTTGTAACTTCATTGATATTGAGACTTGACGGGTCTTTGGCCATTGGTTTTCCCTGGTGATGCGGGCGCACTTTGGGCGCTGTTCTGGTTGTTCCTGCCCCGCGTCTCAAGACTTGCTGGCCATCGGGCCGCTTGTCCGTTGGGTGGTATTGATGCCGGTATTTCCCCGGCTGGTCACTGGTCAGTCGTCGATATAAGCCTGCCGGACTTCTTTCAGCGGCACCAGTCGGCAATAATCGAGGTTCCGGCAGGTGATGTAAAAGCCATCGGTGGTCCGGATCCGCACGCCTCCGTTATCGGGAAGTATGGCGACAATCCATCCCCGTTTCCTTTGCGACCGTCCACCCTGCTGGTGAACTTCTACAAAATCCCTGACTTCCATTTTCTCGTCTCCCGGTCTGTTTGTTTGCGTTTGTTTCCCGCCCGCGCCGATGCCCAGTGCTGCGGGAGTTGCGGGCGGCGGTCTTTACTCGGCCTCTACCTTTGGAGGATTCGTCACGGATGTGACGTCCCTATCAGTTGAGGATTCGTGTCAGATGACACTTTCTACCTTTGGTGGATTCGTGTGTTTTTACACTGCGGATAAAAACGGCGGGGGTGGTGGGTGTGGCGGGAACCGGGGGCCAGTGCGGCCCCCCGGCTGGTTGGCGAGGTGATGGTCACCGTGATGACCAATGAGGTGGTGGCCACCATGGTGATCAACCAACGAGGTGGTGGCCACCGTGATGACCAACGAGGTGATGGCCACCGTGGTGACCAACGAGGTGATGGCCACCGTGGTGATCAACCAACGAGGTGGTGGCCACCATGGTGATCAAGTTTATTCCTGGGCGGCCGGGTCAGTCACCCGGACGGCAAGGGCGTGCTCCCCGTCGGTGATGAACAGTATCCCGCTGTCGGCGTCCCGGTAAACATGCTCGGCAATCTGGTAGACGTTGCCGTAGCCTATGCGGTCCGGGGTGGTGGTGGTGGTCGTGATCATGTGCGGGGTCTCCTGCAGGCGGTGGTTGGGGAAAAAGTGATACCCTCCCCTTACCATGGCCCCGCTCAGGTGTCAATAATGACGGAACATTAACCATTTGGTTGATTATTCAAGATCCTTGTATTATGGACGTTGGCTTGGTAAAAGTAAGTGCGGCCTATACCCTGTCGATGGAAAGTACAAGAAAAAGGCCGCAAAACTGGTACAAATTGAATAGAACCCATCGGGCAATTAGTAAACAATCCGGGTAGATGGTGCGCTTTGGGGGTGGAAATCTTGCCTCCCTGCATCGCCACCAGGTAGACGTCCGGAACCTTCCGGCTTTCCATAGGGCAGCCCGCTTTCTCGCAAGGAAAGCGGGTTTTTTTGTATCGTGCGGCCCGGGTCCGCCTCGTGGTCCCGGCGGGCAGCGACCCGCACCGCCGCCCCACCCTCTCTGCAAGGAACCATCAGCCATGGCCAGCGAAGCGAACAAGATCATCTACTCGATGATCAAAGTGAGCAAGAAGTACAACCAGAAACAGATCCTCAAAGACATCTCCCTGTCCTATTTTTACGGCGCCAAGATCGGCGTGCTCGGCCTGAACGGCTCGGGCAAGAGTACGCTGTTGCGTATCCTCGCCGGCATCGACCGGGAGCACGAGGGCAAGACCATCCTCTCCGAGGGGTTCACCATCGACTACCTGCCCCAGGAACCGGCGCTCGACCCGGAGAAGACGGTGCGCGAGGTCGTCGAGGAGGGCGCCCAGGCCACGGTGGACCTGCTCAACGAGTTCAACGCCATCAACGAGCAGTTCGCCGAGCCCATGGACGACGACGCCATGCAGGCGCTCATCGACCGCCAGGCCCAGGTCCAGGACAAACTCGACGCGGTGGATGCCTGGAACCTGGACTCGCGCCTGGAGATGGCCATGGACGCCCTGCGCTGCCCGCCCCCGGACATGCAATGCGGCGTGCTCTCCGGCGGTGAGCAGCGGCGGGTGGCGCTCTGCCGCATACTCCTGAAGAACCCGGACATCCTGCTCCTGGACGAGCCCACCAACCACCTGGACGCGGAGTCGGTCGCCTGGCTCGAGCACCACCTGCAGCAGTACCCGGGCACGGTCATCGCCGTCACCCATGACCGGTACTTCCTCGACAACGTGGCCGGCTGGATCCTCGAACTGGACCGCGGCCAGGGCATCCCCTGGAAGGGCAACTACTCCTCCTGGCTCGAGCAGAAACAGAAACGGCTCGCCCAGGAGGAAAAGAAGGAAAGCGAGCGGCAGCGCACGCTGGGGCGCGAGCTGGAGTGGATCCGCATGAGTCCCAAGGGGCGGCGCACCAAGGCCAAGGCGCGCATCACCGCCTACGAGAACCTGTTGAACCAGCAGAGTGAGAAGGCATCCGGCGACCTGGAGATCTACATCCCGCCGGGGCCGCGCCTGGGCAAGCTGGTCATCGAGGCGCAGGGGGTGCGCAAGGGCTACGAGGACAGGCTGCTCATGGACAACCTGAGCTTCTCCCTGCCGCCCGGCGGCATCGTCGGCATCGTCGGCCCGAACGGCGCCGGCAAGACCACCCTGTTCCGCATGATCACCGGTCAGGACCAGCCGGATGCGGGCACCATACGCATCGGCGAAACGGTGAAGCTCGCCTACGTGGACCAGTCGCGGGACGCGCTCGACCCGGCCAAGACCATCTTCGAGACCATCAGCGATGGCCAGGAGACCCTCTGGCTCGGCACCCGTGAGGTCAATGCCCGCGCCTACGTGGCCCGGTTCAACTTCACCGGCAGCGACCAGCAGCAGAAGGTCGGCGAAATCTCCGGCGGCCAGCGCAACCGCGTGCATCTCGCGCGCATGCTCAAGGAGGGCGGCAACGTGCTGCTCCTGGACGAGCCGACCAACGACCTGGACGTGAACACCATGCGCGCCCTGGAGGAGGCCCTGGAGAACTTCGCCGGCTGCGCCGTGGTCATCAGCCACGACCGCTGGTTTTTGGACCGCATCGCCACCCACATCATGGCCTTCGAGGGCGACTCCGAGGTCACCTGGTTCGAGGGCAACTACTCGGACTACGAGCAGGACTACAAACGACGCAAGGGTGCCGACGCGGACCAGCCGCACCGCATCCGCTACCGCCAGCTGACCCGCGATTAGCGGATTCGCCCACCCCGGCCCGGACAGCGGCTGCGCCCCTGCGGCCGGCCGTTTTTCCTCTGGCCAACGATCCTGCCCATGGCTATTGTGTGCGCATGACAGACCGCTCGCGAAACACCACCTCACGACTGCCACAATGTAGGCTCACCAGGGACCGCTGCAGGCATGCCCGCAGCGGCGACC
>Ga0265295_1006125_pt1 | contig 14737 bp, 11 predicted proteins | sample Munlansysbiofilm_FD_192503 | JGI IMG/M metagenome (GOLD analysis project Ga0265295, IMG submission 192503) | Leachate microbial communities from a municipal landfill in Southern Ontario, Canada - Methane capture system biofilm | ecosystem: Engineered > Solid waste > Landfill > Unclassified ... | reverse complement strand
CACCTGCCAATGCAAGTTTAATTGATGGATATTTCTCCTTCACCAAAGGCATCACCTTTTGAACAATAAAATGGGCACAATCCACATTGGGGGGATATCCCATATTGCCAGTAAACAACAAATCAAACTTCTTTTCATTTTGAACACCGAATAAATGATCGAAATATTCGTGATCCACTCCATTTGAAATAATATGAATTTTATTCTTGTCAGCCACTGGCATCAAATCCCTATCTGCTTTTGTTATAATTAATGAATGATCGAACTTATCAAAAAGTTGATTCTCAAATTGCAATAATCTCTGATATTCTATTTTGAGCACCATACTCTTAGGAAACTTTGACACAGCCAATCTCCTTTTAATACCGTATGAAAGAACGTCTTGATAATCAATTGTTTTTGGAATATCCATTCCTTCCACATACAGAGCAGTTCGAAGTAACTGACAAAATAAGTGATCAGGATTTTCCTGTCTGATAATCTGCTGAATGGATTTTTTCACTCTTTGGTTATAAAAATAACCAGCCTGTAAAGGCCTTTTCATAAACAACGCAAGAAATGCATTCAAATATCTCGAAAAACATGACAAATGAAACACATAAACTCGCGAAACTATTCCTTCAAGCACCTGAACATATTCTTTTTTCACCTTAGTTTCATTGAGAGAAACCAAGATCACCTCGTTGTACTTGGATAGCTCTCTAAGAAGATAATAACTTCTCAACTTATCCCCTTTTTCGAGGGGATAAGGAAACCTACTGGTGAGAAAAAGAATTTTCATTAATATTTATATAGTGCGTCCTGGATACTGTTTTAAAGCAACTGCAAGAATCTCCATTGATCTATGCAAATCGTCAACATTTAAAACGTAACTGATTCTAACTTCATTCAAACCCTTTCCTTTTGTTGCATAGAATCCTGTAGCAGGAGCCAACATCACAGTCTGCTTTTCATGTGAGAAATCTTCGAGCAGCCACTTGCAGAACTTATCTGAATCATCAATTGGCAGGCGCGCTACAACATAAAATGCACCTTTGGGATTAGGGCAAAATGCACCTTCCATTGCATTGATTGATTTCATAACAACATCACGACGTTTGTGATATTCAACCAAAACTTCGTCAAAATAAGACTGAGGAGTATCAATAGCAGCTTCGGCAGCCCACTGACCAAAAGATGGAGGACTGAGACGAGCCTGAGCAAATTTCATTGCTGCTTTCATCAATTCCTTATTTTTAGAAATCATCACGCCAATGCGGAAACCGCAAGCAGAGTATCTTTTAGAAACAGAGTCAATAAGAATCACATGCTCATCAAGGCCTTTCATATACATGACAGAATAGTGTTCTGCTTTGTCATAGACAAATTCACGATATACTTCATCAGAAATGAGGAAAAGGTCATGTTTTAGAACCAGCTCACGAATCACCTCAAGTTCTTCTCTTGAATAGAGATAACCAGTGGGATTGTTAGGATTGCAAAGTAAAATAGCCTTTGTTCTGGGAGTAATAAGTTTTTCAAATTCATGCATCGGTGGCAATGCAAAGCCATCTTCAATATTTGAAGAAATGGGTTTTACCACAACACCTGCATTGGCTGCAAAACCATTGTAATTGGCATAAAAAGGTTCGGGAGTAATAATCTCGTCACCATCATCCATGGTTGTTTGCATGGCAAACAATAAAGCTTCAGATGCACCTGAACCAACGATGATATCATCAGGAGTCATTTCAATTCCAAGTTTCTCATAATAACCGCATAATTTTTTGCGATAGGATAGATTTCCAGCAGAATGGCTGTACACAACAACTTTTTCAGGATAGTTTCTAATAGCATTCATTGCCACTTCAGGAGTAGCGATGTCAGGCTGTCCGATGTTCAAATGATAAACTTTAATACCTCTACTTTTGGCTGCATCAGCATAAGGAACGAGTTTCCTGATGGGGGAAGAGGGCATGTTCTGACCCTTTTTTGATAATTTAGGCATAACTATATATATTTTTTATAATTGTAAACTTACGCAAAATTTCACCTTTTTTTTGAGTCCACCAAACTTTCTGACAAAAATAAGATATAAGTCCTTATTTATGATTTAAAACTGGAAGTAAATAAACGGCTGAACTCCTGCAGATTTAAACTGAATGATCAACTGCACAAGAATAATAAAGGCGATAGATTTAATAATAAATGGCAACTTGACAAATCGAATGCTGAGTTTGTCAAATGCTTTCACGGGAATGGCGTGGATAGCAAAACCAATAATCATCATGATAAGGAAACTTTTTCGAGTATTCCAAAATGGCATAAAATAGGCTATATCGAACTTTGTCGCAATTAATTGGATCATTTCTGTAGCTTTTTCGAAAGAAGGTGCCCTAAAGAATATCCACAGAAAAACCACGAAATGAAACGTTAGGAGCCAGCTTAAAAACTTACCGATCCATGTGGATGGCAGAATAGGATTTATATATTTTGAATAAAGTTTATGCACCGCCAATCCTGTTCCATGAAGACCGCCCCACACAATGAATTTCCATGATGCACCATGCCAAAGCCCTCCCAGAAGCATTGTCACAAATAAATTGACATAAGTTCTCAGCTTCCCTTTCCTGTTTCCTCCCAAGGGAATATAAAGATAATCGCGAAGCCATGTTGAAAGAGAGATATGCCATCTTCTCCAAAAATCGGTAATATTTCTTGCCTGATATGGTTTTAAAAAGTTTATTCCCAAATCAAAGCCCATCATTTTCCCTATACCAATGGCAATATCAGAATAACCTGAAAAATCACAATATATTTGAAGAGTATAACCGTAAACAGCCATGAGGTTTTCGAAACCGCTGTAAGTTTGAGGCATCCTAAAAACCATGTCATTATACTGAGCAATATAATCAGCGATCACCGCTTTTTTGACAAGTCCTTGCATGACAAGGAACATACCCGCACTGATTTGATCATGCGTAATGGTGATTTTTTTCTTTAGCTGAGGAAGAAAGTGTGAAGCTCTAACAATTGGACCAGCCACAAGCTGAGGAAAAAAGGAAATGTAAAATGCGAAATCGAGCAGGTTATATTCAGGACTAATATCGCGCCGATACACATCAATCACATAACTCATTGCCTGAAATGTAAAGAAGGAAATCCCGATGGGAAGGAATATATCAAGCGGTTTGAACCCATTTCCGGAAATATATGCGACGTTTTCAAGGAAAAAGTTTGTGTATTTATAATAACCCAACATTCCCAAATTAGCAACCATGGCAATGACCAGAAATAAATTACGAAGTGACTGCTTTTTTAATGAATGCAACAGATGCGCTATATAAAAGTTAAATCCGATGCTCGCTATGAGCATGAACACATATACCCCACTGGATTTATAATAGAAAAATAAACTGAAAGCAATAACGTATAGCGCTCTGCTCCAGTATGTTTTGTAAAGAATCGTGTAAATAGAAATAAACACCGCAAAAAGCACCATAAACTGAGCGCTGTTAAATAGCAACGGTTGCAATGCATCATAGCTGAACAGATCCCAAACTCCAAATTTCCAATAATTCGCCATCCTTACTCTTTCTTGCTGTTAGTTAATGATTTCTTCAGGTTCAGGTTCAATACTCAATTCAATGCTCTCTCTGTTGGTGTTCATTGGAGCAAGCATTGTGGTGGGAGGATATTTTGCAGCATGCAACTCAGGAAAATCCATCATAATCGGATGTTTTGCCTTTGTCATTAAAAACACTGCGATAGAATCCATCCAATTGTACGCCGATTCCCTGTTTGGATGTGCTCCGTCGGGCATGCGTTGATACTCCAAATTCAATGACGGAAAAAACCGTTTTCTTCCAACCATTCGCAAAATAACATTATTGATGCCGGTATCTTCATCCCAGTTGGGAGGTCCTACCCATATATAAGGGATGTTACCAATCTTACTAAGAATCTTTTCTATATTTTTCTGCCTGTACTCGGGTTTTGGAAGAAACAATTCATTTCCACCCAGAACCATGATAATATACGTCGGTTGAAACTTATTAATAAAATGATCCAGTGTATCAGTATCTGAAAACCACACGGTATTGCCGCTATTCCAAATAACAGAATACATTAGATGCCCATTTTTACTACAGTAATCATTCAATCTAAGCCTTAAAAATCCCGACATTGAATCTCCTACCATTAAGATGCGTTGTTTGGCTGTATCTACCTCCTGTTTTGTATTCCACAAATAGGTGATGCCAGTATATGCTACAAAATCATTGACTGGAAAAAAGAATTCGGCGATGGTGTTTTGTTTAATTTCATATCCGAAAATCTTGACTTCTTTTCCCATCATCGAATACCAAAGCATTAAGCCCAGAATCACAAATAATAATGCAGAAAATTTAAGTATGCCCCAAGGAAATTTTTCTTTCTCAGCAGCAGGATCGTTCAAAGTCTCATTCTTCATTTTTCAGAATTCGTGTTTGTGAAAATAACCAATCTATCATTTTAGGATTGGTATATGCTTTATCCCATGCATTGTGGGCAACCGATATGTACATTGTGAGCTTCGCTTTACCACCATATTTATTGATTAAATCAACCATATCTACAGATCTGGATGGCAACACGACTTTGTCAAGCTGTCCATGAAATGCCCAAATAGGCACATTTACAATTGACGATGCCAGTGCAGTATCACCACCGCCACAAACAGGAACTGCTGCGGCAAAACGATCAGGAAATCTTGTTATAATATCCCAAGTAGCAAATCCGCCCATGGAAAGCCCTGTAACATAGATGCGATTGGTATCTACGGGATAATACTCAATGATTAAATCAAGAATGTCAACCGCCATGCACATGGGAATAGACATTTGTTCGGGACGTGTATGAGATGGCAGTGACCAGTGAACTTCAACCCATCTGTATTCAGGCATACACTGGGGGACAAAGATGAAACAAGGATCCTTTTCAAGATATTCAGATTGAACAAAGTTCTGAACCCCGTGTTTTAAAGTAATTTCATTATCTGTACCGCGCTCTCCGGCACCGTGAAAGTACAAGATAAGCGGATAGCGCATTGTTGAATCAAAATTTTCGGGAACATGCAAACGATAAGGCATAACAATATCGCCAGACTTATAAATGCGCTTTTCAAACAATTCTGTTTGAGCAAAACAACTTGTTATTGTGCTGAATATTAAGACACTAAGCAAACATCTATTCTTGAGCTTCATGCTTTTGAAATGAAGTGCAAACCTAATAAAATTTTATCGTATGTATTAATTTTTTTTATTGGAAAATATCTATGTTAGTATGATTAGATATATGCTTTCCCTGTCATGTTATTGGTTTTCAATCTAAAAATCTCAAGATTATTAATGGAAGGAGCATTGTATTTAAAATCATCCTTGCCTGTATAGTGCTTCATGATAATATTCATTCCTTTCACTTTTAAATCATAATCCTCCACGACTTCAACCTCTCCATACACAAGGACACTTTTATATTTCATAAAATAACTGCAAGCCACATGCTCGTGCCTGCTGCCAATTTCCTGATTGTTACTAAAAGCAATACACAAAGAAGGATGAAGTTTCAGAATTTCATTTTTCCTGCCTGTTTTCCCTGAGTGAAACCAGATATATTCATCATCGGTTCCAAAATTAAATGGCAAAACATAAGGTTTGCCCTCATGATCAACCATAGCAATGTGGCAAATTTGAACAGATTTGATAACATCCAGCATCTGCTCGGTTCGGACAATAGGTGTAGCTCCCATGGCAATAATTTATTAATTATATTTTTCAATAAGGTTAGGTAAATAACGATCCATCAGTTCAAGAATGACATCATCTTTTTCCTGATCAGACTCTACCATTTTTGTCTCAATAATCTGCTCATTAATAAGCAGTTGAATTTGATTATCAATGATTTCTATCAAAGGGCAACCCTTGAACAATTGCCTGATCAACACACTTTCCTCAGCATAAGCAGCATCTTCGAGAATCAACATATCGGCACCACTATGCAGAAGGCCATAGTCAAAGATATTGTCCTTGTCATGAGCAAACAAGGCAATGTCAGTTTTGGGATGTCGCAGAATAATTTTTTCGTTTTGCAAATGGCTTTGGTTTTTATGAAAATATCTACCATTAAAAAAAACGCCTTCATCGGTTAGATAAGCGAAGAAGATATCAGGTTTAATTTCGTGCAATCTGTGGTTCAACTTGTCGGCAAGATTTTTAGAGATTGTATTGGCAGCGATGATTGGAATACGCGCATTGGCGTCGTTTTTAAAATGAGAATAAAGAATCATTTCAGGGACATCTATTGAACCTCCATAGGCAGGAACCAGATGCATGAACACTCCTGGACCAGCATTGATTTCAATAATTCCAAAATCACCGTCACGCCAACTTTGCGAAATATCCTTCGCCAAAACATCAATTCCAAGGCACTTTACAGAAAAAAATGTAGCGATATCTTCTACCATCTGAATATTGTCAGGATGAACTTTATCGGTAACATTATAAGAAACACCTCCAGCACTGATATTCGCAACACGACGAAGAGTGATGTTGACACCTTCAGCAGGAACAGTTGAAAGTTTAAGATTTTGAAGTGTCAAATATGTCAACAAATCTTCATCAGTTTTTATTTTACACAATGGAGAGCGTGCATTGTCGAGACGAATAATTTTTGCATTTTCTATTTCTATAAGTTTCTCAATGGTATGAACACCATCTCCTTCAACAAACGCAGGCACACGCTCTAGAGCTGCTGCAAATTTTCCATCAACGGTAAGCAAACGATGATCTGTACCAAATATTTGGGTCTGCACAAGAACACCATCAAACAACATCTCTTTCTCTTCACAAATTTTCAAAATGACTTTAAATGCTTCTCTGACTCCCTGCTCGTCAATGACACCTGTAGTCACGCCTTCTCCCTTGTGTCCAACAACGGGCTTAATAACACAAGGATACCCAATGCGTGAAGCCGCAAAAACTGCATCCTCTTCGGTAAATGTGTTCATAGTGTTAGGAGTTGGAAACCCGCACATATCTAAAAAATCGCCCACCATATCCTTGTACATGGTGAATTCGGTATCTTTGATGCTATCAGTATGAAAAGTGGTTGAGCGACCGCGCAGTTGTTTTTTTCCATAGCCCCATAGAAACTCATTTTCCTCAAACAAATACATGACAGGAATATTTCTTTTGAGCCCCCCTTCAATCAGAGAGTAAAGCGTGGGTCCTCCGTAAAAAGTTTTATCAAAATCAGCTTGAATTTTCTGCCATTCTCCAAGCAAATCAAATTCATTATCATTGGCAATGGCATAGAACCAGTCACTGACCATACAAATAGATTCTTCAGTATTCTTTTTATCAAGATACTCAATGGCGACAACATATTCGTCATCATCGTATGTGATTTCATATTTGTTGATATATAAATCGATATCCATCTTTAAAATATGCAACAACACATCTGCAAACAAATCAATCACATATTTTCTTTTGTTTTCGGCAAACATGGGCAGCACTTTCGCAACTTCTTGTCTGAAAAAATCCACGGTATCACCAGAAGGAGCAATAAAAATATTGAAAACAAATGATTTGCGATCCATATAATAATTTGGCCCATCGAAAGCGGTAAACTTGGAGATTTTAAAATCCTTTTCCTTATAGAGCTTGTTTTTTATCTCTGCAATTTTCTGATTTTCCTCTTCGAATTTCTCCTTCATTTCATGTATCAGCTTTCTTGCATCGTCAAGGTTACTGTTACCGAAAACATGATCAGCATTTTGCGTCTGATGTTCATTCTCGGGTTCCATTTCCTTATTTATATTCTCATCCATGGCGGTCAATTTATTTATGTCTTAAAAAAACTTCTTTATCATTTCCTCAAATTCCTTACGGTTTTCAAGTTCTTTTTGAAGTGTCTGTCTGTACTCTTCAATAACCTCAAGTTGTTCTGCGTTCATGCGTTTGAGATTGTTATTCTCTGCAATTAGATCATTAGATTGATCGACACATAATTCTTCCCGACTTTTATCACCTTTGACACTACGCAACTGATGAATTTCATTTCTCAATTCTTCAAGCAATTCTTCTTTTTCACGAAGAGTATTAATATTTCCCTCTCTTTCTCTATCGAGTAAGCTGCTCAGTTCATTGATCCTTGTAGTATGTTCTGTGCATTCAGTTTGCGGCAGTTCATGCTGATTCAGTTCATTGATTTGTGATTTCAAATCAACAATTTCAGATTCAAGGGAATTTCTTATTGCTTTTGATTCTTGTTTTAAATTATTCAACTCATTCCGAACAGCATTCATGTTTTCATCTTTTGTATAGAGTTGAGATTTGATGGCAGATAATTCAGTTAACTGAGCATTTTTATGTTCAATTTTATTTTCTGCTTCCGACAATTGAGCATTTGATTCTGCAAGTTTTTTGTTCAACTCTTCAATTCTCGCAGCAGATTCATCTTGCAGTTGTAATAGATTGTCACATTCAGTTGATTTAGCTGCTTGTAATTTAAACTTTTTCTTCAGCTTTCTTTTTGAGAAAATGAATATAAACATGAGAACTAAAAAAACAAATGCAAGAGCAGCAGCTCCTATCCCACCATAAAGAAAAATCTCAGATTCCTTTTGAAGTTCCTTTTTTTCAACGGCAAAATGGGTTTGGCTGTTGAGAAATTCAGTTTTAATTGAATCAGCCTGCTGATGTAAAAGAGGAATCCATTCATCCAACAAAACATTGTCGGCTTTTAATAATTGAGCTGCAATAGTAATTATTGAATCAGCAGTAATGGTATCATTAATGGATATCTGCTGAAGTTCGTTGTAAAGGTTGTTTCTTTCCGAAAGTAATTGATCATAATTAGCTTGTTGTGAAAACGAAATATAAAAAGTAAAACACAATGCTAATCCGATAAGCTTTTTCATAGTTTTAGAGAGTTTTCTATTATTTTTTTGTAAAAATAGTAAATTATCGCATATAAAACAGAGTACGAATCAAAGCAAATATACGAAATCATTATTTGTCGTCACCCTAAAACTCTTCAAATTTTATTATGTCTCACATCTGTAATTTTCTTATTATCAATTATATGTTTGGTTCCTTTCAAATAGAAGGGCATGGTTCAATTTTCAAAACCTTCCAACTAAGAATTTTTTACTGTTTTTTAAAAAGTAACAATGGCATTTTCATCACTAAAATTCAGTCTTTTTCGTATCTTTGTAAAAAAATATCTATGAAAAAGATTTTCTTCTTCCTCCTCATAACTTTCAGTATATCAGTATTTTCACAAACATGGATGCACCCACCTTATCTTGATAATCAACGCGCTGAAGAAGCCAACTATTATGATGTCGTCAATGCTTTTGAATTGTGGTGGGGAGATCGTCCCTACGAACGAAGTAATGGATTTATGCCCTTCAAACGATGGGAATACATGAACTCATTTCGTTGTTATCCAGACGGAACCTACCCTCCTGCTAACTCATATTGGGATGCATATCAGGCAATAGTTCAAGAATATAAATCAAACAAGGGGTCTAATGAAAAAACTGATGTTTCAAACTGGACTCCCATGGGATTAACAACTTGGACTAATGGTATCAACGGCTATAATCCAGGGAACGGACGTGTCAATACAGTCACTGTAGATCCTAACAACTCTCAGGTTTTGTACATTGCTTCTCCTTCTGGCGGTGTTTGGAAGACCATTAATGGCGGTCAAAGCTGGAATACAACATTTGACAACATGCCACATCTTGGAGTATCTGCCATTGCCATTCATCCCGACAGTAGCAATGTGATATTTGTGGGAACAGGTGACCGCGATGCCAATGACACCAAAGCAACAGGAATATATAAATCCACCAATGGAGGAAACACATGGAATCCGTCAGGGCTCAACACAGCAGGGTGGAACAGTATCAACAAAATCGTTTTTGATCCACAAAACGTAGAAATCATGTTTGCTGCCACCAATGCTGGCATTTACAAAAGCGTAAACCGTGGACACGACTGGACTATCGTGTATAACCAGTCAAAAGTCACGGATTTGCTCTTCCACCCCACCAATACAAACATCTTATACGGCAGCGGTAATTACTTTGTACGCTCAACAGACGGAGGAACCTCTTTCAGCAAAAATTTGACAGTGCCCAATGACACATGCAGACTTGAAATTGCAGTCACTCCAGCGAATGATAATGTAGTATATATTCTTGCCACTAACAGCTTATATTCTTATGGTGGTGTTTACCGATCCAGCAACTCAGGAACATCATTTACACTGATGTCATCAAGTCCGAATTATATGGGCTACAGTTTTGATGCTGATGACGATGCAGGTCAGGGCTGGTATGATATTGCCATCGCTGCCTCCCCTATCAATGCCCTTGAAATATATATAGGCGGAGTCAATGTATGGAAAAGCATCAACGGAGGCACTTCATTTGACATCAAATCACACTGGATTTATGATGATCCGTCTACTTACACACATGCCGATATTCATTATTTAGGTTTTTATGGAAACAGATTGTTTTGCGGTAGCGATGGCGGTGTATTTTTCTCCGATGATTATGCCGAAAACTGGACAGATATTTCTGCAGGACTGGGTATCACTCAGTTTTATAGGATTGCTTCTTCAGCAGTTGATCCAAACTTTATAGTGGCAGGTTGTCAGGATAACGGATCCAACAAACTTGAAAATGGACAATGGACTCACCTTTTTGGTGCTGACGGCATGGGAACAATGACCCATCGCACAAACATCAACACCTATTATTTTTCATACCAATATGGCGGCCTATTAAGAACCACAGATAATGGAGATAATGTTGATTACATTAATCCTGCAGAAAATGGCGCATGGGTCACTCCTTATGACATGCATCCAAGCAACAGCAATATTATTTACGCTGGCTATACTGATGTGTACAAATCAACAGATCAGGGCGATAATTGGGTACAAATTTCAAATAATCTTGCCGGAGGATACAAACTAGCAAGGCTTAAAGTCTCACCTGCCAACCCAAACTACATTTATGCCTCAAGTTCCGGAACCTTATACACCACCACTAACGGAGGAACCAACTGGACTTCAAGTTATTGTGGATTTAACGGAACCATTATGGGCATTGCTCCATCATATACCAATCCTGCAAAATTATGGATTGCTGTTTCAAGCAATACTGGTGATAGAGTTTTTCTCAGCGAAGATGCCGGGCAAACCTATGTAGATATTACAGGGAACACCTCGGGCACAGGGATTCGGTCTTTGGTTCATCAAAAAAATTATCACGATGCACTGTATATCGGTACTGAAAATGCGGTGTTCTACTTTGACACAACAATGACAAACTGGATTCCATTCGTGAATGGACTACCAAATGTAATTTCGAACGACCTTGAAATTAATTACACAAACAATATGCTTCGAACAGGGACCTATGGTCGCGGCATTTGGGAAACGCCGGTATTATCTGTTGCTTCAATGAATGAATACACGATTTATGAAACGATCAATCTGTACCCTAATCCTGCAAAAGGAGTTTTAAACGTTGATTTGTCTAATATTTTAAATATTCGCTCCATAAATGTTTTTGATGTGAACGGACGTCAAATTATCGAACTGCCCGTTAAATCAGGCATAGTACAAATTGACATGACGAATTATGTGAGTGGGATTTACTTTATTAAAGTAATTACCGACAATCATCAATATGTTCAAAGATTCATTCTTCAAAATTAAAAATTCATCACAATGATTATTGACAAAATAAAGCTTCCTCCCATCACCATCATCGTTGCCGTTGACTTAGCCATGGGTATTGGAAAAAACAATGATCTGTTGTGTCATCTTTCCACAGACCTGAAACGTTTTAAGGAAATAACAACAGGGCACACAGTTGTGATGGGACTAAACACATGGATTTCTCTTCCCAGAAAACCACTTCCCAACAGAAGACATATTGTTATTGCCCCAGAGAAAGTTTTTGAACATCCAGATGTGGAATTTGCCCATAGCATTGAAGAAGCCATAGAGAAAATGGATAAGGACAAAGAAAACTTTATCATAGGCGGCGGAATGGTATACAATACTTTTATGGAGTATGCCCAAACAATCATGCTGACTGTCTTTCAGAAAAAATTTGATGCCGACACTTTTTTCTCTCCCATTCTGCCAGAAGTGTGGACATTGATTGAAGAATCCGAAACCATGTATGACGAAAAGGAAAAGTTGGAATATGTGTATCAGAAATTCTCGAGAATAGAATAGGGTTTCTAGATTGACATTTACAAAAAAATTGTGCTGTAGCTTCAACAGTAAAACCACTGACACCATTAAACTCAGCAATCCAGACAAGCACATTCCTCACCTTTGGTAAGACAATTATAAAAAACTAAAAAACGGAACATTTTTTGTAACTTTGCAGTGCGGTTTTTAAAAAATCGTTCATTGACATGGGGCCGTATTGGTATTGACAGCAAGGTTGGTGGGATCGTAAGCATGCCGGGATTTGGGTTTTTTTCCCGTTAAACGAAATACTCAACGCCATAATAACTGGCAACGATTACAATTATCAGTTAGCTGCGTAACCTTAGGTTATGTGCTTTCAGCTTTCCGGGAAACCTTTTCAGACGGTGTCCCGATCGAAGCTTCATAAATGTCTGAATAGTATCTGTGACTCCTTTAAGCAGGTGCGAAAATTAAAGGATAAGGTAAAATCAAGGACCGCTTTTGGCCATATTTTACTCGAAAACCTGATTAAAAGCTAAGCATGAAGAAAGCGCTTTTGTCACTTGTTTGGACGAGGGTTCGACACCCTCCGGCTCCACAAAACAGTTTTGAGTGTGAGTAGTTAGCAAGAGGAAGAAAAGAGAGTTGAGAGAATTTATATAAATAGATTACTCAAAATTGTTTTGTACCTCAATACTCATTCTCTAAATCAAACTGTATTATAAATTCATCAGTAGTTAATTTAATCTCTAAAACATGTTTGATTTTGAGAAACTCGATGTCTATAAAAAAGCAAAAAATTTCAATGGCAACATTTCACACTTTCTGAATGATAAAAAAATAGAAATCTGTTACAGAGATCAGTTACGCAGAGCAGCATTCAGTATTATTCTCAATATTGCCGAGGGCTCTGGGAGGTTTACTAAACCTGATAAACGAAATTTCTATGTCATTGCAAGAGGATCTGTTTTTGAGTGTGTTGCTGTTTTAGATTACCTGAAAGATATGAGCATGATTAGCAATGAAGAATTTGATGTACACTACTCCAAACTGGAAGAATTATCCAAAATGCTTTATTCTCTGATTCAAAGTTCAAAATAAAAACAGTTTTGAGTGTGAGTAGTTAGCAAGAGGAAGAAAAGAGAGTTGAGGGAATTTATAGAAATAGATTTACTCAAAATTGTTTTGTACCTCAATACTCATGCTCTAAATCAAACTGCAACCAAAAGGCTTACAATGAAATTTTAAGCCTTTTTTTGTTTCATAAACTGTCATGATATTTCATAGTTTTTCATACAGTTCAGATACCTTATCAGATACCTATTTCTGATTTTCAAAAGGGTATCGAGAAGTAAGAATTAAACAAGAAAAAAAGGAATAAACATATTTCCAAAACAAATTTATTCCTCTTTTCACAAAAAAACTACATTTTTAATCGAGCTTGTATGTATTCAAATCTTCGTATAATATTGTTGGATAATCTTCATTTGTAGTTCCTTCTGTTTTAACAATTCCAACAGTTTTATTCAGCCAATAGTATTTATAATACACGGCATCATCACTTGTGGTTTCAATCAATTTGATGCAGTTTGTAAAAGTCCCTGCAGGAACAACAACAGTTTCATTGAGTGCCACAACCCTCACGGAATCTGAAATAGTATGTGCACCGTCCACCCAAAATTCAGTCCACAGATCCCCAACGGCAGGATTGGCAGTAGAGTAAACAAGCATTTTGTTTGGTGTTTTGGAACACAATCTTGAAAACTTTGTGTTGTCCGCATACCATTGCATGGCAGGACCTGAGAATCCTCCTATTGTCCATGAAACAGTGGCGTACCCATCATTATCAACAGACAGAATTTTATAGACAACCGAAATAACAACTCCCGGACTATCAGAATCATAGTCATTGTAAGTCCACGTTGCATTCTGCTTAAAGAAAGGAAAGGTAGTAGAGGTTGGTTTGGGCTTGTCTAAATCATCATCATCATTGTCTTTGTCCTTTTTACACGCAGATGTAAGCAATGTCATTGCAAAGAAAAAAAATAAGATTTTTTTAAAGTTTTTCATCATTGTAAAATTAAATTGCGTTTGTTAAATTGTTTAAATATAGAACACTTCAAACTAACTGTTAAAAAAAGCCGTATATCGCACAAAAGTAATATATTTTGATATATTCACATGCTTTTTTTAAAAATAATTATAATTGATTACAAGCATCACCTCTAGAGGCTCAGTAAACCTCTAACCAATGAATATAAAATCGGAAAGAATAAAAACAAAAATGATAAACCGTTTGAACAATTTTCAGCTCTGAAAACCAGTTTCAGGATTTTTCTCACCAAATTTCTCGGTTAAGGCAGTCAAAATTTCATTGCGATTTTTCCCTTTCTTCTCTAATTCTTTAATAAGGAGATATGTCTTAAAAAGAGGTGATTGAGCCAATTCCGAAGAAAAATGACCTATACCTTGGTTCCAAATAATC
>Ga0265295_1006124_pt1 | contig 14740 bp, 10 predicted proteins | sample Munlansysbiofilm_FD_192503 | JGI IMG/M metagenome (GOLD analysis project Ga0265295, IMG submission 192503) | Leachate microbial communities from a municipal landfill in Southern Ontario, Canada - Methane capture system biofilm | ecosystem: Engineered > Solid waste > Landfill > Unclassified ... | reverse complement strand
CAAAACTAAAAACTATAACTAAAATTTAGGTCAAAAACGTGGAAAAATTATGCAGGTATTGTGTAACTTATTTTTGTTACTATTTTGCTCATAGTGATTTTTTCACCCGGTGTCACTCATATAGAAATTTGTGTTGGTGATGAATTGGTTTTATGATTTGTAAAAAGTATGCAAAAAAGTCCTGTTTTTTATTAATACTCCTCAAAAACGAAGAGTATCTATACCCGATTAATATTAATAGGGTTACGACCTTAGACAGAAATCAAAGAGGAATTAACACCATCCTGGAATGAAAAAATTTGCGTTCAGGGGCTCGGCCTCTTCAGGAGCGGACGACATGGAATATAAGTACGACCTCAATGAAAAAGCACTTTACATCGAAGAAAACCGGATACCTGCATACAGCATGGAAAAAAACGAGATTGGCAACTGCACAGGCTGTGACTCCATTCTCATGAGCCTCAGCTATCACACTGCCGAAGAAAATATATTGGTCGTAACAAAATGTGCTTCCTGTGGTGCCTTTTATGCAAATATTTATGATTCCGACTGGAACTGGGTGGATGAGGCTCAGATCTCACTGCTTCCGATCCCGATTCCTATAAGCAACCCTGTGGTTGACAGCTGGGAAGACCTTAAAGCCATACCTATTAAAAAGCTGGAGGCTGTTTTTTCAAAAGGAGAAATAGAAGCTCTTTTTGCCAGGGCAAGAGATAATACTCCGATCCGCCAGTACCTTTACCGGGCCCGCAAAAAATATGGACTTTTTGAAGAAATTTTTAATTTGAAACTGGAATTCTGATTCTGTTACATAAAACTTGTATAAAAATATCTTTTGTGGTATTTCTCAGGTAGAACACTGACAAAAAACTTAGTTTAATATAATAATTAATATTAAGTTACTTGAAATTTAAAAGATTAATTCCCAGATTTGCCATGTAATAACTATGTAATAAAAATTTGTTCAGGGCAAACATGTGCTATAGTTCAAATTCTCACTGTTTATAATTCAAATTCGCACTATTAATTCACTATTAATTCTCCTTTAATGGCAGATCTCTGATACTCGATGAATAAAAATCTGCGTCATCAAAAATTTCCTTTAACAAAAATCTCTCTGACAGTTAATTATTAAACTCCTGTAAGGAAAAAATCTTCTGAAAATCAGATTTCGCTAACAGGTCCCGCCGCTGCTGAATAAAAAACTGTTTATAGCTGCCTGGCAATAACGGATAATCTAACTAAGAAATGAGAATATAACTGAAAAATGAGAATATAATTGAAAAGAGCCTTCCTGATTTAAAGCAAAAATTAAAAGCTCTTGAGATATCGTTTCGCTATGCATAATTACTGTGTTACTGTTATATTATTATCATATTACCGTTAGTTGCTGTTTGTTTTTGAGTAGTGGCTTCAAAAACTGATAATGATAAAATTATTTACAAAATATTTTTATATCCTTCTATATTTTGCCTTATTATATTTTATAGATGCTATTTTTAATATTTTTTATGATTGTTAAGTATTTTTTATCTATATGTTTTAGCATGTTTTTAATTTGAATAGTGTAGAGGTCATGGTACAAATCATAATATATAAAAATACCCTGATATTGTATTATTTTTTTATAAAAAATATATTTTGTTAGTTAATTTTATCGAGTCTATACAAATAAATTAAAAAATAAAAGGAATTCTGTGAAATTAATTTATTGAATTTATAATTTTGCCTAACTTTTTAACTGCTTCTAGATGCTATAATTTATGTTTCCAAACAAAATCTGAATTTTTTAATATTAAACACTCCTTATAATTATCTTTATGCATAACGTCTGCTCTTGATTTAAAAGCCGAACTTTGAGAAAGACCTGCCATAACAGACAGGATATAATGAAAAATTTATTCTTATACCATATGTGAATGAATTTTATCAGAGGTGAAATTTTATGCGAAACACCCAATTTTGTGAACTCGGTTATTCCATGGACTATATGAATACGCCATATTTGACCGATAACCGCCTTATTAACTATGAAACAATAGTAAGGAAAAACAATCCTGAAAAATATGCCTGATGATTCCTACATATTATATGAATAAGTAATGATAGGATTTTTATTAAGAGGTATTAAGGGTTATATTTGCAAATAGTCAGTTATTTTTAGCTATATTCCATGATTATTTTAAAAAATTTCTTTGGACGATTTTTCTTCTATGCGTTTTTACTCTACTTTGAACAAAATAGTCTACACTATCTGATCAAAAAAATATATTATAAATATAGCATAATAATTCAAAATATGCACATAATTGTTTGATATTTTTGCTAAAAATCCCTGTAAAAGTAGTAGTTTAGTAATATACAATAGCCTATAGCTTATTTCTCAGATATTTCTTTATATTAAACCTCCTAAAATATCTATAATTAATATTAGCTTAATTTTTAGCTACTTAATAAATTATATATTCCTATTTTGTAAGTTATGTATAAAAAGTTATATTTATTATATTTAATATATCTAAAAGCTGACGTCATTCTAATTATATTGATCTTAATTACATATATTCAATAATAGTTATTATAAATTAATTTTATATTTTAAAATATCTAATTCAAAATATTTTTTAAAAAAGATAATTTTTAATAACATTAATTGTTAATCTTATTGTAAGTATATATTATAATGCCTATAAATGAATTAAAGTATTATTAACACATGTACTGAATTATGTCTTTTAAATAGTATAATCGTTTAATATGGAAAAAAGAATGAAATTATGGTAGCTTATAAAAAATTATATTTCAATATGTGTTATGTATAGGAATGTAGGTAATTATTTATAAACACACATTATAATACATATTCTTTTTAATGTATGTTTTTTGGGATATTTTGAGATCTGAAATTGATCAGTTATGTAAAATACATAATATATAGAATATATTGTTTTTTTGAAGATATTTAAAAAAAGCCCAGGTTTGATATGTTAATATCGAACTATATTTATAATTTAACTTTTAGTCTCAATAGTGTAGACCAGGCGAGTCAAAATAGCTGTAAAAAGTATATTGGTTAATTAATACTCAGCTTTACTATTTTTTCCTTAAGTTTAATATATAAAATTAAGTTTGGGCATTATCCTTATAAATTGACTGCTTTTTAATGGCTGAAAAATTGCTCTTTATTTTTCAGGTAAAAAATATTCTCAAACAAAAATTTTAAGCGCATGTTAATTTGTTCCGTCTCAAATAATCTCCTGATGTCTTAGACAATCTCCTATTATTTTTTCATTTTTTATTCAACTCTTTTTATTATCTCATTCTCCAATCTATGTTAAAAATTTAAATAATTGGCGGGAGTATTACATTAGATATTTGTAATAGATGTTTTGTATCAGTGTAATAATCTTAATTAGCACATTTAATCTTAATTTAGCTATTTATTATTGGCCTGAAAGGCAGGTAGGCATGAAAATAATTGGATATAATTATAAACTTTGTACTATATGATAAATAAAATATATTTTATAATAAACTGAAATGTATCAGTTATTTCGTCTGTCTAATATTTCTCCCGATATGGAGAAATGAAAATCATCACTTTAAGAACAGCAGGGGGCTAAAGAATTCTTGAAAATGTTGACCTTTCCCGGGAAATAACTAATGGGGAATACAAGCAGAGTATGAAAACACTTCAGGTTAAGCTGGGTGAGCTTCAACGGAAGGCATGGGAATTAAAAATACCCATTATAATTGTTTTTGAAGGCTGGCACGCGTCAGGAATGGGAGAGGACATCAACCGTTTCATACTTCCCCTGGACCCGAGAGGCTTTGATTTCCATACGATGAGGAGGCCCTGCTATAAGGAAGAATTAAAGCCTTTCCTGCTTCATTTCTGGTCCAGGATCCCTGTCAGGGGAAGAATAGGAATTTTTGATCGGAGCTGGTACAGCAGGGCAGTAATTGAGCTATTTGCTAAGGAAAAAAATGAAGATGCTCTCGAAAAAACGCTCGAAGAACTGACCTATTTTGAGCGACAGCTTTCGGATGACGGGTACCTGATACTCAAATTCTTTCTGCATATCAGTGAAAAAGAGCAGAAGGAGCGCTTTAAGGAAATAAAAAAGAGAGGCATACCTCTCATTCTTGAAGAATATAAAGATAAAAACGGGAAAGACCTTGAATTTATTGAAGGCTATGAAGAATATCTGCCTGTTGTTGAAAGGATACTCGAAAGAACCGATGTGCCTTACGCTCCCTGGACAATAATTGAGGCAAATGACAGGAACTTTGCAGTTTTAAAAATAATGTCAAAGGTTGCCGGTGCGATTGAGAAATGTATTGAAAAAGTAACGCGCACACCGGGGGAGCAGACAATAAAATACCTGGACATGGCAAAAGAAAAGCTCCCTGCCCTTGACGGTTCAGTCCTGGAAAAGGTAGACCTGTCAAAAAGTATTACCCTGGAAGAGTACAGAGAATCAAAAAAGCTCTTTCAGGAAAAAATTGAAAACCTTCAGTACGAACTGTTAAAAAGAAAACGTTCTACAGTTGTCGTTTTTGAGGGCTGGGATGCTGCAGGAAAAGGGGGAAATATTCACCGCCTTGTTGAAGAGCTTAACCCGAGGCTTTACAGGGTCGTGCCTGTAGGTTCTCCAAATGATTATGAAAAAGCCCACCAGTACCTCTGGCGCTTCTGTAGTGCAACCCCCATGGCAGGGCACATGACCATTTTTGATCGGAGCTGGTACGGGCGCGTCCTTGTGGAGAGAGTGGAAGGGTTCAGTACGGAAGAAGAATGGGGAAGGGCTTACAGAGAGATAAATGAGTTTGAAAAAATACTTTATGACTCAGGAGCAATTATCCTGAAGTTCTGGCTGCATATAGATAAGGAAACCCAGCTGGAACGTTTTGAAAGCCGGCTTACTGACCCTGAGAAACGCTGGAAAATCACGGAAGATGACTGGCGGAACAGGAACCGCTGGGACGATTATGAAATCGCAGTCAATGAAATGCTTCAGAAAACCAGCACCTTAGGAGCTCCCTGGATTGTCGTTGAATCAAATGACAAAAGGTATTCCAGAATAAAAGTCCTTAAAACGGTAGCCGAAGCCATTGAAAAAGAACTTGGAACCTGAATGTCCGGGGTGAGCCAGAAAACCATTTTAAGGTTTAAACCATATTAGAAGCCTGAAATGCTTTAAAAAAGGAAAAAGAAGTATGCTTAAGTATTTAAGTATATTAAATATCTATTTTGCTTAAATATCATTTTGCATTCAAAGTCGTTCAGTACACTTAACGGATTCGGAAAGTTTTTCGGGCGTTTTTTCACTTTTTTTGAGAGCATGTTCAGGGTTCCTTAAGGGATTTTCAGCATTAAGGGAACTTCTTCCAGGCTCATTTTTTTCCATCCTCTGCCTGCGCATGGCCACATCAATGCTCTTTTGCAGGTCTTTTTCGTCAAACGGCTTCACGATATATCCAGAAGGTCCCGTTTTCCAGGCACGTTCCACTATTTTGCTTTCCGAACAGGCAGTCAGGTAAACCACAGGGATACCAAAGCGTACTTTGATCTCTTTTGCAGCCTCTATCCCGTTCATCTCCCCTTTAAGCATTATATCCATAAGCACAAGGTCAGGAAAGCTGCTTTCCGCTTTATTAATGGCTTCTTCTCCCGAGGAAGCAACGCCTGCCAGTGTGTACCCCAGATTCTTCAGCATGCGCTTTATTCCCATGGCGACAATATATTCGTCTTCGACAATTAGAATTCGTCCTTCTGGCATTCACTACACCTTCGTTTTGTATCCCAGCATCCTGATCGTTTTTATTCCCCGGTTTTCCCTGCTGAAATTGCTCATTTGACAACCAGTACCTTTATCAATCTTTCTATCAACTGGATACAAAATCCTATTCTTTTCTCAAAAAACGCCCTGTATTACAACTAATAAAAGCAAATAAAAACTCCTGATCAAATAAAGATTCATCCCGGATTTTCTTCATATACATCGTTTCTATATTCCTGGAACTATATAGCCTCCCCTCTGCGGTATTGACAGAAGGAAGCAGATTATTTGAGACCCCTGTCCCTGGCAGGACGGACAGGTAATGACAGAGGATATGGGATATTTTAAAGCTATTCAAATTTTTAACCGGGAAAATAGATTCAGATAAAAAAAGACTGCCGGAAGAAAAAAATCCCGCAAAGCAGTTCCAATAAATTTTATATAATTAATAAAAGTTATTGAATGAAAGAAGAACCCCACAGGGAAAAAGGTAATTTACCTTATTTTTTCTCTTCAACTTCTTTGATTTCTCCTTCTTCAATTTCTCCTTCAATTTCTCCTTCAATCCCTTCTTCAATGTCCTTTTTTTCTTTCCTGGATCTGTGCAGAGCTATTTCGATATTGCTGTAAAGGTCTTTTTCATCAAACGGCTTCACGATATATCCGGAGGGCCCTGTTTTTTTCACTCTCTCAAGAATATTGCTGTCTGAATAAGCAGTTAGATAGACTATGGGCACATCAAAGCGCTCTTTTATCTCTTTTGCAGCCTCCACGCCGTCAAGTTCACCTTTAAGCATTATGTCCATCAATATGAGATCAGGAAATGTACTTTCGGCTTTGCTTATGGCATCTTTTCCGGATGACGCTACACCTGTAACCGTGTATCCCAGGCTTTTTAGCATACGCTTTATTCCCATAGCAACGATATGTTCGTCTTCAACAATCAAAATTCGTCCTTCTGCCATTCTCACACCCTGGTTTTATACTTCAGCTCCTGAAAAATAATTTTGAACCCGGTTCCCCTGCTGGTATCAAGTTCTATGCTTCCGTTAATCTGGTCAACAAGTGCAGTCACAAGCTGGAGCCCGAGGGAATCCGTATCTCTAAAGTCAAGACCTTCAGGGAAGCCTCTGCCATTGTCCCTTACAATAAGAGTGAGCCTATCCTCTGCTTTTCTGTCCTCTGCTTTTTTATCTTCCTGTAATCTGCTGATACCATTAAAGTCTGTTTTCTCGCTCATAGCCACTTTAGCTTCTGCATTATTATAATTTTCTGTATAAAGATTACCTCTTTCGTTTCTATGCAGCCGGATGCAAATTTCTCCGTCCTCTCCTTTGGAAAAAGCATGTTTAAGAGAGTTTGAAACCAGTTCGTTTATAATAATGCCCAGGGGAACCGCAGTGTCCATTCCGAGGAATATGTTTTCAATATCAAGCCTAAGACTCACGTTTCCATCGCCCACGGAATAGGAATGGAAGAGGTAGTCTGAGAGGTCTTTGATATAATCTGCAAAGTCCACACTTACCATATCTTCGGACTGGTAGAGTTTTTCATGCACGAGGGCCATTGACTTGACTCTGTGCTGGCTCTCTATAAAGGCTTCGATTACCTTTTCATCGCTGAAATTGCCTGATTCGAGATAGAGAAGGGTTGAGATTACCTGGAGGTTGTTTTTAATCCTGTGGTGGATCTCTTTCTTATGAATCTCTTCTATCTGAAGGAGGGCTTCTTCAGCTTTTTTGTGTTCGGTTACGTCAAGGATAACTCCCTGGAGGTGGACTTCGCATCTCTCATCCCTGTGGATAAACGTTCTTTCATCCACCCAGCGGACCTCTCCGGATCTGGTCAGAACCCTGTATTCCGAATTATAGAGATTACATCCTGACTCCACGTTTCTGGCAAGCTCTTCCTGGATCTTTTGGAGGTCTTCCGGATGTATGATATTTTCATAGAAAACTCTCTTTGAAATAAAATCTTCAACTTCATATCCTAAAAGGCTAACATTTTCCGAGACAAATTCCGCAGGCCAGCCTGGTTCGTATTTCCATAAAAACACAATTACAGGACTGTTGTTAATGACCCTTTCCATCTCTTCTTTAAGCTTGTTGGAATGTTCCAGCTCCATTGCATAATCCAGCAGGGCTTTTTCCGCTACTCTCCTCTGCATGGTGATAAGGTCGAGTACCCTTCGAGTCTCTTCGATCCCATCCGTAAGGAGCTTGAAATCCCCCTGCCCGTGCACGGAGATCTCACGCTTAAAATCATAGTTCTGAAAAGCTGTCAGGACAGCATTGGAGTCATCTATAATCATATTGAGGGTCTCGGAGAACTTGTCAAGAGTGTCCCCCAATTCCCTGAACTCTCCCTGGACATCCACATTAACCCTTTCTTTTAATTCCCCTTTCGCAAGGGCATTGGTGACCCGTATGGTTTCCCGCACAGGGACAACAACAGCTTTAAGAATCTCATTCAACCCCGTAGGTATCTCCTGAAAATCAACTTCCACATCGGTATTTGCCCTCACATCCAGCTTCCCTTTAACAGCCTCCTGTGCGATATTTTTGAAATCATCAACAATATCATCAATAGGTCTTGTAATGGACCTGGCAATCATATGAGCGAGAGCAGCCATAAACAGGATTGAGATGGCAGAGATGATGAGAAGCCGGTCCCTCAGGTCCTTCACTCCGGCAAGCATTTCCTCTTTGGGAACGACAAGCACGAAAGAAAAATCTCCTGTTTTTACGGGCTCGTAAAACATTATCACGGTTTTGCCTGTTATAGGGTCCTTAATTTCAACATGCCCTCCTATCCCCTCGCGGATGTCAGATGCAGCATTTTTTATCTCTTCCACATCAAAGTCAGAGAGGCTTTTTTCTCCAATCCAGTTTTTCTGTGTGGGATGAGAGAGAAAAATTCCCGTATTGCTTACCATGAAAGCATATCCGGTATCAAAAGTGCGTATACTGCTTGCTACATCGTCCACGTACTCAAGAGGGACGTCCACACCGGCTATCCCTGCAAATTCCCCGTTTTTAAAAATAGGCGAGTCATAGCTTACCATGAATATTCCTTCATAAAAATAAGGTTCTGTCAGGGTATCTTTTCCGGTCGTTTTTGGAAGCTGATAATAATCAGAGGAATCGTAATGGACAAGAGGTTCGATGATCACAGGTCCATTGATTTTGTTGCAGTAAGGTACAAACCTGCCTGTTGAATCGTGCCCTGGAGCATTAATATAGTTTTTATCCCTGCCGTCAAAAGCATCCGGCTCATAACCCAGATAGACGCCTATAAGCTGTGGGTTCTCGTTAAGTATCCTTTTGATAATGCTCATTGCCTCTTCCCTGTCCTGGGACCCGTACTCAGCCATGGTGCAGGCAAGTGTCCTTGCAATAGCCTGGTTTGCCTCCATCTGTGCATCAAACTGATTTGCATAATTGCCTGCCATCTCGATAGATTTCTCATATGCAAGCTTTTCTTCCTGAGAGGTCACGGTCCCTATTATAACAGCAGTGGATACGGCAAGGATAAGGAAAACTCCAACAACAATAAAAATAACCAGCTTGGGTTTCAGGGGGACATTTTTTAACCTCATATTACTGGACTCCCGTAAATCAGGGTTTTGGGAAAGATTCAGCATGGGACGCTAACCAGCTGCTTTAAAAAGCCGGGGAAATTCTGGGGGATTAAATAATTTAAAGGGGAATTAAATATCTGTGACTTTTCTGGCTGACTTTTTATAATGCTTGAAAAGCTCCCTGCCCCAGCAAAGGGCACTTTCATCAAAGCTCATCACCTTTCTGTGGTCATATTTCCCCTGCCTGTCGAAAAGGCAAAGGTACATGAAACGGTCAGTAACGGCGATGGTAGGAATATTGAGGCTTTCTTCACAGACCATTACTGTTGTGTTTTCGGACTCGAGGAGAGACCTGAGCTCGTCGGGGGTCTCATTTTTCAGCCTCTCGAACACGGATTCTGTCAGTACGAGTTCAACTTCGGCTTTGCTCTTTGCAAGTTTTGAATAAAGCGAAGGGTAAAGGGGATGATAATACGAAAGGGAACTCAGGATGCTCCTGGATTTCATAATGTTTTCCGTAAACTCCCTCGGAAGGTCAAAAAGGTGGTTCAGGTCAGGCTCAATTACCATACATTCCCCGAGCTCTCCAAGGCGCATGAACAGGTTGTGGGGTATGGCGCTCACATCACGGCTTGCCCAGTATTCCTTATTTTCCTCGATAACCTCAAGGGTATTCAGGAGAGGGAGCATGTTCCCTACAACCAGTGTCCCGATGTCGGAAAGCTCGTAGGTGTTTCCATTCTGGAGAATTAACCCCTGCTTATTCAGGATCTTTATCTGGGGCATCATTGCTTTGGAATTTACGTTGAGTGACGTCTTTATCTGCTCAATGTCCCTTGGTCCTTCCATAAGCAAAAGGAGGAGGTTTTTTCTTTTTTCAGAAAGCCATATAGTATCGCATAAAGAGGAGCTCATTGCTAGTTCTTACTATAAATAAACTTTTATTAATATGTTATGTCTTGTATTTCCGGTAGACTAAAAATTAACTGAGTGCCAGTTTAACTGGAATTGCTGTTAAACAATCCCTCCAATTTTGGGGATTTTAAGCCTTTCAAAAAATTTAATGACATAAAAAACTCCTGCGTGAGAAGATTATCCTTTTACTCTTTCCTTTGCATGAGAGATTTGACAGGGCATTACAGGTTGGGCTAAATATTATTGAGACAATAAAACTATTCAGGCGCAGAAAAACAAAACGGTAAAAGCACATTTAACGCGGTAAAAATGTGCATAATCTAAAATTGGCCGGAGTATCGGCCGGAAAAAATGGCAAGAATAAATGCTGTCGCATCCTCAAAATGAGAACCTCAAAATGAGAACCTCAAAATGAGAACCTCAAAATGAGAAACCTCCATTGAAGGAATAAAATCAGTTCCGGAAAATTAAATACGAGGAACAAAAAGAAGCAGGCCGATAGCTGATATCTAATGGCGGTCAGCTTTCGTTACTGCTTCTATTCTGCAATTGCATTACGAGTATCCCGGGAGAGTAGCAGGTGGGAATGCTATTCTCTTCAGGGCTCTCAAAAACTATTCTCAAAAGACAATACTTTTTTCAGGATTTATCTGTAGTTTCAGGTTATTGATCCGGATTTATTCTGCTTTTTCTGAGTTGTTCGAAATTAATGCCTGTTCTTTTTCATATTTTAAAATTTAAAGTATTTATCTTTCTAATCTACCTTTACAATTTAGATCGTCAGTTTAAAATCTGATCTTTTCAGATTCAATTCCTTTTTACTTCAGGCATGATTCGCTTTTATTTCAATTTCAATTTTGTTTAGATAATATCTGCATATTTAGTTCGGATAATATCTGCATATTTTGTTCAGATAATATCTTCATATTTTGTTCAGATAATATCTTCATATTTTGTTCAGATAATGTCTACATATTTAGTTCGGATAAATATATATAATTTTTAGCTGAGAAATTTTTGAAGCCTTTGAAAAATCTCATGAAAAAGGCAATTTCCAGTTACTCTTTCTCGAGCCCTGGCCAGCTGAAGAAACTTTACAGGTTGGGCTATATAATATAAGATATATAAAAGGGAGGTGTCAGGAAAAGAGGTTCAACCTGAATGATTTGAGGCTGAAAAGAAGGGAAGGCTTTATTCCAAAAAATAAAGCCGTGCTTCAAAGAAAGCGTATAAAACTTTAATACGCCAGAAAGAACCTTAAAGTGGATATGAGCGTGCAGGATATGAGTTTGGGAACTCTCTTAAAAAACAATGCATAACTCTTTTAATCCACTGAAATTTCCTTATATAAAATTAAAGGTGTCCGGCGGGATGCCTGTCAAAAAATATGTCGATAAAAAATAAATGGGTTTGGGAATTCATCAAAACTGTCCGTAAGGAAATGAAGTATGGACAAAACAAATTAAAGAATAGAGCGGCTGGACTCTTCCAGAAGCATATTCTGTTGAGAAGAAGTCCTGATTCGCGGACTACCATGTCAGACAGAGCTCAGGATCTCAGGTATGGATTGCGAATTTGAAAGTGGTCCTAATGGCGACCTGGGAAATGGCAAACCTGAGCTCATGTCAGACCTGGATAATCAAAATGACCTGGATAACCGAATAAGCGGGAGCATATAACTGGCATGATTCAGGGTCTGAACTTTTATCTCTTCTTCGGATAAAATACACAGAAAAATCAATGCAGGCTTAAATACTGAGATTTCTTTTTTTCTTTATTACTGAACCCATTTCTACGCTGTACAGTTCCTTTTCCGCTGATTTCCTTTTTCAGGCTGTACTGATATAACTGTCAATACTCTCAACACGTTCGGAATTCTTCTCGTAATAATCATAGAGTTCCTTGCCCCAGGCAAGAGCACCGGGTTCAAAAGATATCACATACTTCCGGTCAAATGTCCCCTCTTTGGGAAAAAGAGCTACTCCCATGAAATTGTCTGCAGCTATAATGGTGGGAATCTTTTCACAATCCTTACAGACCATAAGCTTTGCATTTTCCATTTTAAGTAACTTCATGGTATGCTCCCTGTAATCCTCTTCAGCCCATCTTTTGAGGATTGGTTCTGGAAGGATAAGGGACACAGATGTTCCTTTCTGTACAAGTTCGAGATAAAAAGAAGGAAAAAGAGGATGGAAATAAGAAACCAGAGCTTCGAATTTTTTAGATTTTTTGGCGTTTTCGACATATTCAGGGATCATTTCAAACATATGTTCTATTTTGGGCTCGACTGTAATGCAGTGACCAAGTTCCTCAATACGGCGAAGAAGAAATGGAGGAATTTTACTCATGTCTCTGTCAGCCCAGTAATCTGCGTTTTCTTCCAGCACGGAAATAGTATCCAGAAGGGGTTTCATTTTCTCGGCTATAATTATTCCAATCTCGCTTAGCCTGTAAACATCCCTGTCCTGTATTACAAGGTGCTTTTCCTTCAACATTTTTATCTGGGGCTGGACTGAGGTTGCGCTTGCTTTAAGGGTTTTCTTGAGCGTATTGATATCTTTCGGTCCCTCAAGCAAAAGAAGAATAACATTCTTTCTTTTTTCAGATAAAAAAATCAGGTCAAGCAGAGAGTCTTCCATATTATGCACCTCAACTGGACACAGCCTTCTCCGGCTGTACATTTATAATGTAATTAATAAAGCATCGGCATCAAATATAATTATCACGTATATTATGTTTAAAGCTCTTATTCAGGGCATGTGATAAATGCACTTTGCACATCAGAATAATGAACTATTTTTATTGACGCATATAAATATATTTTCTTATATCTTATACATATCGTTCGCTTCAGTAACTTTTCTCTTATAATTATTCTTTGTTAAAGCCGGTTTAAAGAAATTAAAAATATAAAGGAGACAGACCGGAAGGAAAAAACAGAAAAAGACGAACCCGAAAGGGAAATATGAAAAAAGAAAAATAATCTTCAGGGCTTGACTCTGTCGGTTATGTCTTCTATGATGCCCTGGAAATTGGTTACCTGCCCTTCCTGGTTGCGCTGTATAAAGGTTTTTTCTTCCACCCAGCGCACCTCTCCTGAGGCTGTAAGGATCCTGTACTGGCGGTTGAACTCTTTTCCCCCTTCTTCGCAGTTCTCTTCGAGTTCCAGCTCTACGAGAAGAAGGTCTTCAGGGTGGACGATTTTTCCATAAAGGACTCTCCCGGAAATAAAATCTTCCGGAGCATACCCGAATTGCCGGACATTTTCGGATACATAAATTGTGGGCCAGTATTTTTCTGCTTTCCAGAGGAAAACTACCATAGAACTGTTATTAATCACTGTTTCGAGCGCTCTCTGCCTCTCAAGCAGGGCTTTTTGTTTTTCCATGAGGGCTTTCTGGCTCTCAAGGGCGTCGCGCAGTGCTATTTCGTTTTTAATCTCTGTGGTGATATCCCTGACAATGCCCTGAAAATTAACCACTCTTCCCTTTTCATCTCTCTGGATAAAGGTTTTTTCTTCTACCCAGAGGATCTCCCCACTACCTGTAATAACCCTATATCTGGTGACAAAATCGTCTTTTCCGATTTCACAGCATGTGGTGAGTTCTTTTCTTACCCTGTCTATATCCTCGGAATGAACAATATTTCCATACATTATCCTGCCTGTAAGGAAGTCCTCTGCACTGTACCCCAGCTGGCTTACGTTTTCCGATACGTATTTGGCGGGCCAGTCTTCTTCCGGGGCCCAGAGAAAAGCCATTACAGGGCTGTTGTTTATCACAGTTTCTAGAATTCGCTGTCTTTCCAGTACCTCATCAATAATAGTTTCATCGCTTTCAGCTACCTGATTGAATCCCATAGTATCCCTCTTCCTCCAGATATTTTTTTATATTCCAGAACCCTTACAGCACAGGTGAAAATGTATTTATAAAATCCTCTATCAATATACAATATATTTTGACATCTTATAAATTCATCCTTTTTTATACAGGGGGAGTATTCTGGTCTCGGAGATACCATCCAAAAATATAGAAAACATAGGAACTTCAGAAGTAGAAGAATTCTCTGGGAACAGGCAAGATGTTATCCAGGGAGCCAGAGAAGAATATGGAAGGTATTTTGGCATCTGCGGTTCATACCACCACCTGAAAGCCTGCCTCTGCAAATACTGTTCTTCTTATCCGGGCGGTGCAGGGATGTTTTGTGCTCGAGGAGGCATGGAAACCGGAAAAGGAAAAAAAGACGAATGCCTCTGTGAAACATGTGTGGTCTTCAAAAAGTTCCGGCTTGAAGGTGAGTATTTCTGCCAGCTCAAAGAAAAAGAGGAAGATTTTGAGAAAAAATATGTTGCTCCGGATATCTGTACGGATTTTCGGACAAGTGCCGGGACAATCAGGGTCTGCGTGCTGGGAGAGAAAAAATAATTCGATATCCCATACCAAATAATTATGAATTTATTTAA
>Ga0265295_1006122_pt1 | contig 14744 bp, 6 predicted proteins | sample Munlansysbiofilm_FD_192503 | JGI IMG/M metagenome (GOLD analysis project Ga0265295, IMG submission 192503) | Leachate microbial communities from a municipal landfill in Southern Ontario, Canada - Methane capture system biofilm | ecosystem: Engineered > Solid waste > Landfill > Unclassified ... | reverse complement strand
TTGGTGCACTTGGCGCGGTTGGTGCCAGGCGTTTTTTTCGCGCGGCACGCGTTTCCAACCTCGCCATACACGCCACCGCGCATATTCGGAGGCTTCATGTTCGATCGCCTGTTGCATGGCTCCATCAAAAAAAAGCTCGCCATCCTCTTTCTCATGGCGGCGCTCCCCGCCATCGTCATCATTGTCTTTGCCGGGCTGGACAACCGGCGCCGGGCGGTCTCCACCGCCGAACAGGAATTGCAGGCTTTTTCCCGCCACCTGGCTGAAACGCAGATGCAGACCACTCTGGCCACAAAAGCTATCCTTGAAGGCCTGGCCATGCTGCCCGAAGTGCGTCGGGCCGACACAGAGGCATGCAATCGCCTCTTCGCCAACCTGCTCAAGATAAATCCGGGCTACGCCGCCCTCCACCTGGTTGACCCAAGCGGTAATCTTGTAGCTTCCGGCAACGCGCGAAAACCTGCGAACTTCGCCCATACGAAGCATTTCAAGGACGCGCTCTCCACAAGGGCCTTTGCCGCCGGCGAATATATCCTCGGCGTGACCCTGCACGTCCCGGTCTTCACCTTCGGGTATCCCGTCCTGAACGACCAGGGCGAAATCAGTGGGGTCCTGCTGACCTCTATCCGCCTCGACACGTATGGGGACTTGTTCAAACACACCCGCTTCCCGGAAAATTCTTTCGTCGACGTCTGCGACAGGAACGGGCGGCGTCTCTTCCGTTATCCCGAAAATTCCGCCACCGGCCTTGGGGAACCGATCAAACCCTCGGTCTTTGCGCACGCCGTATCCGGACCTTCGGAAGGACTGCTCCTGGAAACAGGCACGGACGGCGTCACGCGCATCCTCGCATTCCAGAAGCTGCGCCTGGCCCCGGACGCTCCCCCCTACATGTACTTCTTTGTCGGCGCGCCCAGCGCCATGTTCTACGCCAACGCAAAGAGCGGGATGCTGCGCGATTTCATCATCCTGTTCCTGACCATCGGCCTGACCATGCTGAGCGGCTGGTTTCTTGGCGGCAGGACGGTTGGAATGCGGCTTGAAGAATTGGCCAAAGCCTCAAAACAGATCGGCGAAGGCGATCTCTCGGTCAGAGTGGCGGCTGCGCCCGAAATCACCGAGGTTGACGTGCTCGCCAGCGCATTCAACAAAATGGCCGAATCCCTGACCCAGGACATTTTCAGGCGCACGCAGGCCGAAAAGGCCCTGCTGGAAAGCGAATCCCGGTTTCGCAAACTTTTTGAGCAGGTCCCGGCAATCGCCGTTCAAGGCTACGGGATGGACGGCATCGCGCGTTACTGGAACCAGGCCTCGGAAAATCTTTACGGATACAGCGCGAACGAAGCGATCGGGGCGAAACTGACCGATCTGATCATCCCGCCTGAAATGCGCAAGGACGTCGAAGCCGCCATGCGTTCCATGGGAGAGACAAAAATCCCTATCCCTGCCAGCGAACTGACTCTCATGCGCAAGGACGGCTCCCGGGTCGTAGTCTTTTCCAGCCACGCCATCGTTGAGAAGGCGGGAGGCGAGCCGGAGCTCTTTTGCGTCGACATCGACCTGACCAGCAGAAAAGAGGCCGAAGAGGCCCTGTTCAAGCTTAAAGAGGCCGCGGAAGCCGCCAACCAGGCCAAGAGCGAATTCCTGGCCAACATGAGCCACGAGATCCGCACCCCCATCAACGGGGTCCTGGGCATGCTCCAGCTCCTGGAAACCACGCCGCTTGACACCGAACAGACCCACTACATTCACATGGCCGCAGAGGCCGCCAACCGCCTGACCAGACTCCTGACGGACATTCTCGATCTCTCCAGGGTGGAGGCGGGCAAGATGGAAATTCGAGAGGCCCCCTTCCACATCCGGGACATCATCGATTCCGTATCCGGACTTTTCGCCGTCACGGCCAGAAACAAAGGCCTGATTCTGGAATGCAGGCTTCCCCCCGACATGCCCGGAATTTTGCTCGGAGATGAAATGCGGGTACGCCAGGTGCTCTTCAATCTGGTGGGCAACGCCCTCAAATTCACGGAGCGTGGCAGGGTCGAGATGGATATCTCGGCCCTGTCCGCGAAGGACGAGGACACCTGCCGCGTGCATTTCTGCGTCACGGATACGGGCATCGGCATCGCCGAAGACAGGCTTGGCGAGATCTTCGAACCGTTCCGGCAGGTCGAGAACTCCTTCACCCGCAAGTACCAGGGCGCAGGTCTGGGACTGTCCATCGTGCACAGGCTGGTCGCCCTCATGGATGGAACCATCAGCATCGAGAGCGCTCCCGGCGAAGGCACGAGCGTGCATGTCGTCCTGCCCTTGCGGACGCTCAAGGTCGAGTCGTCAAACCTCGTGAGCGCATCGCCCGGCGACAACGGTGCAGGCATGCGCGTGCTTCTGGTCGAGGACGACCCTTCCAATCGAATTCCCACCCAAAAACTGCTGGAGAAGGCCGGACACACGGTCATCCTGGCCGAAAACGGCCGGCAGGCCCTTGACCTGCTGGCGGCAAACGACATCGACTGCATCCTCATGGACGTGCAGATGCCCGTCATGAGCGGGGTCGAGGCGACACGCATCATCCGTGGATCCACCGCGCTGGGCGCGAAAAGGGACATCCCCATCATCGCCCTGACCGCCTATGCCATGGCCGGCGACAAGGAAGCTTTCCTGGCCGCCGGAATGAACGGATATGTCGCCAAGCCGGCGACCCTTGAAGAAATGACGCAGGCCATGCGGGAAGCCATGGGCGTTGAAGCGGCGGGCGATGCCGCGTCCGCGGGGCATCCGGATTCCACTTTTGATTTGCCCTAACCGGGCTTCATACTTATGAAGCGACCCATGGCAAAAATACTTTTCACTTCCCTGCGCTCGCGGGCGATTGTCACGCTCACTGCGATTTTCATGGCCATGGGCGTCGGTTGTGTACTCATCGTCGGGCTGATCATCATCGACCGCCTCGACACCTTCGAGCGCGACCTGGCCGCCGCCAATATACGTCGTGCGCGGAACTCGCTGCAGCAGGACATGCAACGTGTCGACAACCTGCTCAAAGACTGGGCGTGGTGGGACGACACCTATCAATTCATGTCCACAACCTCGGAGGAATATGCGGAAAGCAACATCACTCCGGACGTGTTCCTCAACCAGGGCCTCAGCGTCATCGTTTTCGTGACAACGGAGGGGGATATCCTGCATGCCTCGCAGATGTCCCGCGAAGGAGATGCGCTCGAAGCCCCGAGCAAGGCCCTGCTCAGCTATGTCAAAAGAATCAGCCTCTCCTCGCCCCCCGAAGATCTTTTCAGCGGCGCGCCCGCGCTGCTGAACGTCGACGGCTCATTATGGATCGCCGCAAACCGCGCGGTGCTGACATCCCAGCAGACCGGACCGGCGCGCGGCAGGCTGTGGATGATCCAGAAAATCGATGACGCCTACGTTGAAAAGCTGACCCTGCGCACGGAACTCGCGCTGCAAATCCATGTCGCCGAGGACGGAAAGCTGCCACAAGCCATGCGCGTGCTGCAAACCGATCCTCCGGCGTCAGGCGAAGCCCTCGTCGTTCCCGAGCGCACCCTCATCTGGAGCGCCCTGCTTCTTACCGACGCTGCAGGCGGCCCGCCCGTAGCCATCATCGCCAATGCTCCCAGGGAGTTGACCATCCTGGCCCGCGCGACAATGAAAACCAGCCTCGCGGTACTCATTGTGTTCGGAGCTATCGGCTTCTTCAGCGGCTTCGCCTTTCTCGAAAAAAACATCCTGTCCCGACTGTCGCTGCTGAGTTCGCGCGTCAAAAATGATGCTCCGGACGCGCAATTTTGTAGGCTGGATCAAAACTGCGACGAAATAGACCAGCTCTCGAATCTGGTGGACACTGCCTTTACGTCCATCCGTGAGAGCGAGCGTTTTCTCAAGGAAATCCTGGGCGCGATCAAGGTCGGCGTCATGCTCATCCGCAAAGAAGACAAGGTCATCGTCAGTGCCAACCCCTATGCGAGCGCTTTGGCCGGTCGGTCCGAACAGGACATTGTGGGCAAAGTCTGCCATCAGTTCACCTGCGGCGCTGAAATCGGAAAATGCCCGGTCTGCGATCTCGGGCAAAACCTCGACAATTACAAATGCGAATTTCTCGGTAATGACGGTGAACGGATCGATATCCTCAAATCCGTGACCATCATCACCCGAAACGATCAGGAATATCTGCTTGAAACATTCTGGGATATCCGTGAGATCGAACGCACGCGGCGCCTCCTGGAGGAATCCGAGGAGCGGTACCGCGCGATCTTCTTGAACACCGGCACGCCGGGAATCCTCATCAACGAGGATACGTCCATCGACGTCGCCAACACGGAATTTCTCCACCTGGCCGGGGTCACGCAGGACGACATGCGCCAGAACCCGCCCTGGACGGACTTTTTTCATCCGGACGACGTGCAGAGGATGCTTCGTTACCATGCACAAAGGCGCCAGGACGAAGCCGTTGCGCCACGAACCTATGAAGCGCGGCTGGTGGACTCCTCGGAAGAGCTGCATCATGTCAAGCTCACCGTGGCCATGATCCCGCGCACCCAGCAATCCATCGCGTTCCTGCTCGACATCACCGACATCAAGAACGCCGAATCCAAGCTGCATGAACTCGCCTACACGGATGCTCTGACCGGTCTGCCCAACCGCCTCTGCGCCATGGAAAGACTGGACAGGACGGTGCAGGGGCTTTCCCTTGAAACCGGACGCCTCGCCGTCTTTCTGCTCGACCTCGACGACTTCAAGGTCATCAACGACTCCTGGGGACATGCCGTGGGAGACGTCGTACTCATGGAGGCAGGGCAGCGGCTTGTTTCCATCCTCAAGACATCCGAGTTGGTGGGCCGCCTCGGCGGCGACGAGTTCATCATCGTATCCGATGCCAACAAATCCAAGGACGAGTATGTCCAATTGGCCCAAAAACTCATCGACGCCCTGTCCGCGCCATTCCAATTCGGAGATTCTGAAACATATCTCAGCGTGAGCGTCGGCGTCGCCATCTTCCCCGAAGATGGCGACACGGCCGGACAACTGATCCGGTGCGCGGATCTGGCCATGTATCAGGCCAAATCCCTTGGCAAGAACATCTACCGGCTCCATTCTCCGGAGCTGACGTTAAAAGCCCAGCGCCGGATGGAAATCGAGAGGGAGTTGCGCCTGGCTCTGGAGGCAGGAGAAATTGTCGCCTTCTTCCAGCCGGTCATCGACCTCGAAACCCGCAAAATTGTCGGGGCCGAAGCCCTGGCGCGCTGGCGCAAACGGGACGGCACCCTTATCTCTCCTGTGGATTTCATCCCCGTGGCAGAGCAGACAAGCCTCATCACCGACATCGACTTCAGCGTCCTGTCGCAGGCCTGCCATCAGGCCCGTGGCTGGGATGAAGCCGGCTTGGGGCGGCTGCGCATCTCCTGCAATATCTCCGCGCGGCATTTCCAACGCGGAAACCTGCCCGGGGAAGTGATGCGCGTCCTTGAGGCCAGTAAACTGCCCCCGAGCCAACTGACCCTTGAAGTCACCGAAACGGTATACATGGAAAACATCGACCAGGTGCGCAGCATACTCGAGTCCATTGACGCCATGGGCGTTTCGAGCGCCCTCGACGACTTTGGAACCGGCTATTCCTCCTTGTCGTACGTGCGGTCCCTTTCCTTTGATGTCTTGAAGATCGACAAGTCCTTTGTGAAAAACTTGCCGGAAGAGTCCTCGCTCGCCCTCATTCGCGCCATGCTCGGCATCGCCATCAGCCTGGAGATAATCCCCTTGGCCGAAGGCATAGAGACCCAGGAACAATTCCTGCTGCTCAAATCACTGGGCTGCAAGCTTGGACAGGGCTACCTGTTTTCACCTCCGGTCCCGGCCGCGCAGTTTCAAGAACTGCTCAAAAAGCAGAACAAAATATGATTGCGACAACGCAGGAGCGAACAATTCTTGAGCACAGGCATGAAATAGTGTCCGCACCTTTTGACGCCAAGCCCTGAATTGGATAGATAACACCCTTATCAATAAGCGTTTTCCGGCCAGCAGCACCCCAAAAAACGGAGAAGTTCATGGATCCCGCCCAGCTCATCCCGCAAGCCCCCCCCATCCCGGTGGAATGGGGCTGGTTTTACTTCTTTCAGGTAATCACGTTCATCCTGCACATTCTGGTCATGAACGTCATGCTCGGCGCGTCCGTCATCGCCCTGGTCCACCATCTGCGCGGCAAGGCCGACACCGCGCCCCTGACCAAATCGATTTCCACCAAACTGCCCTTCACCATCGCCTTCGCCGTCAACTTCGGCGTTGCGCCGCTGCTCTTCATGCAGGTTTTGTACGGGCAATTCCTCTACACCAGCAGCGTGCTCATGGCCGTATATTGGCTGGGAATCGTAGGGCTGGTCATCGTCGCGTACGCAAGCGCCTACATCTATGATTTCCGCTACGTGCCGCTGGGCGGCCTGCGCACGATCTTCATCGCCGTGACCACCCTGTGCCTCCTGGTCACCGCCTTCATCTTCACCAACAACATGACCTTCATGCTCAGCCCTGCCAGCTGGACAGCATACTTTGACAATCCGTGGGGCACGCTGCTCAACCTGAGCGATCCGACCGTGCTGCCGCGCTACCTGCACTTTGTCGCGTCATCCATCGCAGTGGCGGGCCTGGCCCTGGCCATTTTCTACAGAATAAAAGTCAAGAACGATCCCGCAGCGCAGCGTTGGGTCCGGCACGGCATGAACTGGTACGCCTACACGACCATGGTGCAGATGGCGCTCGGCCTGTGGTTCCTCTCCGCCCTGCCCGAACCCGTCAAGCACTTGCTGCTGGGCGGATCCCTGCCCCACACCCTGATCTTCGCGTTCAGCGCGAGCCTGGGCATTTTCAGCATCAGCAACGCGCTGCGCTACAATGTAGGCACTTCGACGATTTTGTCGCTGACCACCATAATCCTCATGATCCTGCTGCGCGACATGGTCCGGGACGCCTATCTGGCCCCGTATTTTCAGGTCAATGACCGCGTCGTCACCGGCCAGTATCTCCCGCTTGCCTTTTTCATCCTGACCCTGGCGGCCGGTCTGTGCGTCGTAGCCTGGATGCTCCGCACCGCCGCCACGGACTCGGAGGTGCGCTCATGAACTTTCCAATCTGGGAACTCCACTGGGCCGGCGGCGGACTGCTGATCGCGCTCATCGCCGTCTTTCATGTCTATATCGCCCATTTTGCCGTAGGCGGCGGCCTCTTTCTCGTCCTCACCGAACACCTGGGCTATCGCCGGCAGTCCCCGGCAATCCTTGATTACACAAAACGCCACACCAAGTTCTTCCTGCTCGTGACCATGGTCCTGGGCGGAATCACCGGGGTGGGCATCTGGTTCATCATCTCGCTGGTCGCGCCTGCGGCCACGAGCCAGCTCATCCACATCTTTGTCTTTGCCTGGGCCATCGAATGGGTCTTTTTCCTGTGCGAAATCGTATCGTTGTTCATCTATTTCTACACCTTCGGAAAAATGGGGCGGCGCAACCATCTCGCCATGGGCTGGCTCTATTTCTTCTTCGGCTGGATGTCGCTGTTCATGATCAACGGCATCATCGGCTTCATGCTGACCCCCGGGGACTGGTTGGAGACAAAAGACTTCTGGGACGGACTCTTCAACCCCTCCTTCTGGCCGGCACTGGCATTCAGGACGTTCATCGCCCTGATTCTGGCCGGACTCTACGGCTTCGTCACCGCCACCTGGGAAAAGGATCCCAAGACCCGCGAAACCCTGGTCCGCTACTGCGCGACCTGGCTGCTGGCGCCCTTCGCCTTTCTGCTCCTGTCGGGGTGGTGGTACGTGCGCGTACTGCCCGCAGGGCCGCAGGCCATGGTCCTGGGCGCGAACCCGGAAATCGCCCCGTACCTGCAGGGCTTTCTGTGGATATCAGTCGTTCTCTTTGCCGGCGGACTGGTCATGGCCGTGCGCATGCCGGCCGCGATCAAGCGTCCCATGGCCCTGGTCCTGCTCGTCATCGGCCTGTTGTACATGGGCTGTTTTGAAACCATGCGCGAGGCCGGCCGCAGACCCTACCTGATCCACGGCTACATGTATTCCAACGCCATTCTGGCGGGCACCGAGGAGGCCATCTCCGCCGAAGGCTTCCTGAAAACCTCGGGCTGGCACCGGAACCAGGAGATCACTCCCGAAAACGCCATGGCCGCAGGCCGCGAGATCTTTCGCGGGCAGTGCGCCGCCTGCCACTCCATCGGCGGCCCGCTGCACAACATCAAGCGCCTGAGCGCGCAGTTCGGAACCGTTGGCCTCGAAGCCCAGATCGCGGGCATGGGCAAGATATATTCCTACATGCCGCGTTTTGCCGGCACCGCGCAGGAGCGCAAGGCCCTGGCCGCCTACATCGCGCATGACCTGATCGACGCCCCCGTGGCGGCGCAGCAGGCCCGGCCCCGCCCCGAGATCGAGCTTGAAATCCCGGCCTTCAACGCGGACGAAGCCGAGTATGTGCTCCTGTCCTGGAGCACGCTGGGCGAGAAATGCATCTCCGACAGCGACAGCCGCTTCTCCATCTTGCCCGCGGGCAGCACACTCATGGCCCAGCTCATTCGGCGCGGCCCCCTGCCCGAGCTGGTGACCGAAGACGTCGAAATCACGTACACCGCCCCGGCGGGTTTCGAAAACCCGGCCAACCATGTGGAGTTCTGGAAATACGCGCAGTCCCTGATAGGCAAGGAGCTGCCCCAAAACGTCGGCGCCAAGGGACTGGGCATGTCGGGCGTGATGAAGCCGGGCGAACAGGGCACGACCTTCGTGGCGGACGGCATTCCCGTGCTGCCTTACATGGACGGCGGAACCATCAACCCCTACCCCGTCTTCACCATCGAAGCCAAGGACGCGGCCAGCGGCGAGATTCTGGCCACCACCAAGGTTCCGGCTCCCGTCTCCACGGAAATCGGCTGCAAGAACTGCCATGGCGGCACCTGGCGGCACGAGGCGACCATGGGCATTTCCGTGACCACGGCATCGGACGTGCTGGCCAGACACGATCGGCGTCACAAGACCCGGTTGCTGCCTGAGGCCGAGGCGGGCAAGCCCGTGCTCTGCCAGAGCTGTCACCCCGATCCGCTGCTCAAAGCCGCGGGCAATCCGAAGCTTTTGAACCTCCCGGCCGCCATCCACGGCGTCCACGCCAACTACCTGTCCGGCCAACCCGGCGCGGAGCCCTGCCACTCCTGCCATCCCACCGGGCCGGACAGCTACACCGCGTGCGCCCGGGGCGCGCACGCGAGCAAGGGCCTGACCTGCGTCAACTGCCACGGCACGCTGGAGGACCACTCCCTGTCCCTCTTGCGCGGAGAAAAAGACGCGGGCAAGCCCAAGGCCGACCTGCTCATGCGCCACATCAAGCCCAGACTGGTAGCCTCTGTCGAAGAAATCGAACCGCGCACGCCATGGAACGATCAGCCGGATTGCCTGAACTGCCACGTGGACTTCGAGCCCCCGCAAGACGCTTCGGCGTTTAACCAGTGGGTGCACGGACCGGAAGGGCTTTATCGCATGCGTACCGATGACGCGGGACTCATGTGCGAATCATGCCATGGTTCGACCCACGCCGAATATCCGGCTGTGAACGCATTCCATCCGGATCTCGACGCGATCCAGCCGCTGCAGTACCAAGGGCACCCGGGAACCATCGGCAGCAAGGGCAACTGCGCCGTCTGCCACATCGAGGACATGGACTACGAATTCCATCATCCCAACATCCTCGGAAGGCTCTGATTCCAGGACACGGACCGGGGCAGCAATGCCCCGGTCCTTTCATGACCACAGATGCCGCGAGTGATCCTCGCTAAAACCGCCGTCAGCTCCCAGCGCTAGGTCTGCTCGGCCAGATGATTCGACTCCAGTTGTTGCCCATGCACCACAATTTCAGAATTCGCTTTACCATCACATGCCCTTCAGCTAGCTTCCCAGCCAGATTCGCTTGAAAACCCGCGTCCCGACACAACCCCGAGGCACAAGGAGAACTCACATGTCCTATCTGCCTTGTGTGGGCTGTGGCTGGTGCTGCATGCACGACCAATGCACTGATTCCCTGCGGCGTCATGGTTATCTGCCCCGCTGCCCCGAACTTTTCTGGAGTGACGAAAAAGGGCGGTATCTGTGCCGGACCATGCTTGAAGACGAATCCGGGAACGCGATCCGACGCAACCAGCATACTGGTGAAGGATGCTGCGCTCCCCTCAACTCCTGGCGACAGGACATTCGAAACCGGGACAAATGACCCGCATCTTTCGGACGGACCATGACCCAACCCTCTGAAGTCAAAGACAACGCGCCCCCGACAACCAAAGCCAAAACGTCTCCGCGCCTCATGAGCGGACAATTGACCGTCCTCTCCATATTGGTGGCCATGGTGCCGCTCCTGTGCATCGCGACCCTGGGCTATGTCTTTTACGATGCGGCGTTCCGGGAAAAAACCCACGCGCTCCTGGCGCAAAAAGCCATGAGTTCGGTTCAGAGCCTGGACGGTTTTCTCGAAGAAAAAATCTCCAACCTGCGGCAAGAAACAGGCGCTGCGACCATCTCGGAGCTGTCGGACCCCGGCCATCTGCGCGCCCGCCTGCACTCACTGCAAAACGCCTATCAAGGCGTTTTCATCGGCCTTGACCTCGTCGACGCAAGCGGCACGATCATCGCCGCTACCACAGACGAAAAATCGCAGACAGTCCCCGTCGAAAAATCATGGTTTACGCAGGCCATAAGCCGCCCGCAGTTTGTCAGCAATCTGGCCTTGTGCGAGACATTCTGCTTTCTTGCCGTACGCATCACCTCCGAACAGACCGCCTGGCTGCTGCGGGCTTACCTCGATCCGGACCTGATTCAGGAAAAGATCCGCCTCTTTCATCCCGGAGGACCGGGAGGAGCGTTCTTTCTGGACCGCCAGGGCGCGCACAACGCCGGCAGCGGCGCAGAACCGGACAGCAGGGAGGCCGCGCAGATGCTGGCCCAGCAATTTTTTCCCGAAGGCCGACCTGTCGTACTCGAAGCCAAGGGCGCAAACGGCCAGATCAGTCTTTACGGCTGCGCCCCAGTGCGATCCACAGGAAACATCCTGGCCATCCATCAGCCCAAGGCCCAGTTGCTGCGACCGCTGTTCAAGGCCCGTCTTCTGGCCCTGGCCATCATCATCGCCGGCTTCGCCGGCATCGTCGTCACCGCGCTGGCTCTGGCCAAACGGACGGAGCAACGCCTGCTCAAAGCCGAACTGGACCTGCAGCAGATGCAAAAACACGTCATGGACGCAGGCAAGCTGGCCGCCATTGGCGAACTTGCCGCCGGGGTCGCTCATGAGATCAACAATCCCCTGGCCATCATGATGGAGAACGCGGGCTGGATTCAGGACCTGCTCAAATCGGATGACCCGCACAGCGAAGAGAACACCGAAGAAATCTTCTCATCCCTGCAAACCATCACCACCCAGGGCCACCGCTGCCGGGAGATCACGCACAAGCTGCTCAGTTTCGCACGCAAGGCCGACAGCGCGACAAAGGCGGTGAACATCAACTCGCTGCTGGAGGACATCGCCGGGTTCGCGCGGCAGAAGGCTAAATATCGGAACGTGGAAATCAGGTTGAGCCTCGACCCCAACGCGGGGGAAGTCGACAGCTCGCCCGCGGAAATCCAACAGATCATCCTGAACCTCGTCAACAACGCCATCGATGCCATCGAGCACGACAACGGACTGGTGCAATTGCGTTCCGTCCGCGAGACCAGCTTCGTGCGCATCGATGTCGAGGACAACGGCCAAGGCATCCCCGAAGACATCCTGCCCCGGATTTTCGAGCCGTTCTTCACCACCAAGGCCGCAGGCAAAGGAACGGGCCTTGGCCTGTCCATTTGCCGGGACCTTCTCTCCAAAATGGGCGGCTCCATCAGCGTGGACTCCACCCCTGGCCAAAGGTGCGTTTTTCATGTCCGCTTGCCTGCGAGTTCACCGAAATGACGCATGCGTCTGACAAGAGAGAGCCATCCTCTCAATTTGACTCCTTAATTTTCTCTTTGTAAGACTTTTTCGCCACTGATCAACTCTCACCGTGGAGCCCCAATGCCCAAGGATAATCCCAAGAACAGCGCGCCCACCAGCCACGGCGAACTCATCGACATCCTTATCAAAGAAGGGCTGCTCTCGGAAAAGCAGGCGCTCCATGCGGCGAGACTGCGCACGAAGCTCGTCCGCCCCAAGCCTCTGCTCGAAATCGTCAAGGAACTCGGGTATGTCACCGCCGACCAGGTCACCGCGGCCATCCGCAAGAACAAGCTGTCCATGCGCATCGGAAGTTTGCTGCTGGAACTCGGACTGATCAGCGAGGCAGACCTTGAAGCAGCCTTTCAGATCCAGCGCGCGAGCAAGACCCCGCAAAAACTTGGCGAAGTCCTTGTCAACAATAATTTCATCAAGGAATTCAAACTCCTTGAAGCGCTCTCCATGCAGCTTGGCTACCCCTTTGTCGATCCCAGATTTACGAACGTCGACATCTCCCTTCTGCATCAGATTCCGATCACGTACAGAAACAAGGCATCCTACGTGCCCATCGAGAGACAGGAGCATCAGGTCGTCGTGGCATTTGCCAATGTGCTGGACATGGACGACCAGGAGGAAGCGCGCACCATCTTTCCCGAAGGGATTCTGCCGGCCATCGCCACACGCGAATCCATCATCGAGACCTACCAGCGCTTCGAACGCGGAGCACAGACCAAGGAATCCCTGGATGACGATTCGGCCTCGGGCATCGTCGAACGCATCATCCTCGACGCCATCGAACTCGACGTCAGCGACATCCACATGGAACCCCTCCCCGATCGCCTGCGCATCCGCTTCCGCCGGGACGGGGTGCTTGAACCCTACAAGGACTTCCCGCGCGAGATAATCCCCAACATCTCAAGCCGCATCAAGATCATGTGCAAGGCGGATATTGCCGAGAAGCGCCGCCACCAGGGCGGACGCATCCTGTTCGAATACCCCGGCGGCGAGCTCGACATGCGCGCCTCCTTTTACGTGACCATCCACGGCGAAGCCATCGTGCTGCGGCTCTTGAACCGCCAAGGCAATCTGATCGATATCATGGGCATCGGGATGTACCCGAAAACACTCAAACGCTTCCTCGACGGAGCGCTGTCCAGGCCCAGCGGCGTCGTGATCATCACCGGCCCCACCGGGTCGGGCAAGACAACCACGGTCTACAGCTGCATCCACCACCTGAACACGCCGCTTCTGTCCATCATCACGGCCGAAGAGCCCGTCGAGTACGTCATACCGGGCATCTCCCAGTGCTCCATCGATCCCAAGATCAACCTGACCTTCGAGGAAACCCTGCGCCACATCGTCCGCCAGGACCCCGACGTCATCCTCATCGGCGAGATCCGCGACAATTATTCGGCGGAGGTGGCCGTGCAGGCGGCCCTGACCGGGCACAAGGTCCTGACCACCTTCCACACCGAAGACTCCATCGGCGGCCTGATCCGGCTCATGAACATGGACATCGAGGCCTTCCTCATCTCCTCCACCGTGGTCAGCGTGGTCGCGCAGCGACTGCTGCGGCGCATCTGCCCGGAGTGCTCTCAGCCGTACAAGCCAAGCCCCGGCGAACTGCAACTTTTCGGCTACACGCAGGCCACGATTCAGGGCTCGAATTTTCGCAAAGGCACGGGCTGCGCCCACTGCCGCTACACGGGGTATCGAGGCCGCATCGCGGTCTTCGAACTGCTCATTCTTGATGAAATGGTCCGTGCCGCCATCCTGGAGCGGCGGACCAGCTTCGACATCCGCAAGATCGCCCTGGAGAGCGCAGGGCTTGTGACTTTGTTCGAGGAAGGTCTGGTCAAGGCCGCCGAAGGCCAGACCACTCTGGAAGAGGTCATGCGCTGCCTGCCTCTCGTTCTGAAACCACGCCCACTGGAAGAAACCCGCCGCCTGCTCGGAGTCTAGCAATGAACGAGGCCAAGTCTTTTATCGAAATCCTGAAGGAGCATGTGAATTCGGACAAGGCGCAGCTCCCGCCCTTCAATCGCACCGGCCTTGCCATCCAGCAGGAAATGGCGAGGCCCGACCCGGATATGCAAGTCATCGAAAAGCAGATTCTGCGGGACCCGGCCGTGGCCGGCCAGCTCCTCAGGGTCGCCAACTCATCCTTTTACCGGGGCATGATCGAAGTGACCACGGTCAGAAACGCCATGGTCCGCCTCGGCCTGGCCGAAGTCTCCAACCTGGTCACCCTGCTGACCCAGAAGCAATCCTTCACCACTCCGGACCCCTTCATCCGCGAATACATGGATCAGCTCTGGATCCACTCCGTGGCCTGCGCCCTCGGCGCCAAATGGATCGCCAAGGAATGCCGGCTGCCAAGCAAGATGAACGAAGCCTTTTTCGCAGGGCTCCTGCACGACATCGGCAAGGCCTTTTTGCTCATGGCCATCGCCGATCTGAAACAAAGCGGACAGCTGGGCGAAGACGTTCCGCAGACTTTTATCGAGGAAGTTCTCGACACCCTGCACCAAAGCATCGGAGCGCAACTGCTCAAAAAATGGAACCTGCCGGAGATCTATTGCACGGTGGCCGAGCATCACCACGATGAAAGCATGGACGGCCAGGATGTCGTTCTGCTCATCGTCAGCCTGGCCAACAAGGTCCTGGCCAAGGCCGGAATCGGGATCATGCACACCCCCGACATCGATCTGGCGACCAGTCCCGAAGCGATTC
>Ga0265295_1006120_pt1 | contig 14749 bp, 15 predicted proteins | sample Munlansysbiofilm_FD_192503 | JGI IMG/M metagenome (GOLD analysis project Ga0265295, IMG submission 192503) | Leachate microbial communities from a municipal landfill in Southern Ontario, Canada - Methane capture system biofilm | ecosystem: Engineered > Solid waste > Landfill > Unclassified ... | reverse complement strand
TCAAACACACCACGACTGAGGCGTAAAATTGACACATCAAAAGTGCCACCGCCCAAATCATAGATCACCACGATACCTTCAGCTTGCTGATCTAAACCATAGGCAACCGCTGCAGCAGTCGGCTCATTGAGCAAACGTAAAACATTAAGACCCGCCAGACGCGCGGCGTCTTTAGTGGCTTGGCGCTGCGCATCATCAAAATACGCCGGCACAGTAATCACCACGCCGACTAATGCACCACCGAGCGCAGCTTCACCACGCTCACGCAGTTCTTGCAAAATACGTGCTGAAACCTCAACAGGACTTTTCGGTCCCTGCACGGTTTCAATAAACGGCATATGTGATTTACCGGCTTGAAAGCGATATGGCAACTGCTCACCGAGCTGCTGCACATCCGCTAAGCCACGCCCCATCAGGCGCTTCACTGATAAAATACAGTTATAAGGATCACTGGCTGCGGCTTCGCGGGCACTGCGACCCACTTCACTGTGATCAGCATGATAACGCACTGCTGACGCGAGGGAGACGCGGCCTTGCGCATCAGGTATCGCCTGAGCAATACCACTGCGTACGGTCGCAACTAATGAGTTTGTAGTCCCTAGATCAATCCCGACGGCTAGGCGCTGCTGGTGAGGCTGGGGACTTTGTCCAGGTTCGGCAATCTGTAGTAAGGCCATACGGATCTTTAATCTGACAGCCTGCTTGAGCAGGCTTTGGGTTAATCGTCTAAGCGCTCTTCTAACTGACGCACTTCATAAAACATCTTGTCTAGAAACTGCATACGACGCGCCAAACGCTCTGCATGTTCACGCCGCTGCGGATCATTAAGACAGCCCGCAAAGGCATGATCAATCTCACTGCGCGCTTGCTTAAGCTCACGTACAAAAGGAGCCAACGCATCAATGTCAGCTTGTTCTTGCAGTGTTTCCAGCTGCTCTCGCCATTCCATTTGCTGAAATAAAAACTCACCATCTTCAATGGTGGTTTCTTCTGGCAAGTCAGCCTGCTGACGCAATAAATAGAGCGCACGCTGGGTCGGCAACTTTAAAGTTTGAAATGCATCATTGAGCTGCGCTGCTCGTTCAACAGCTTGGCGCTGCTCTGCGGCTGACGCGTTACTAAAACGGTCAGGATGCATATCCATCGCCAGTTCACGATAGGTTGCAGCCAGCGCTTGAGTATCAAGCTCAAAACTGGGCTGCAAACCAAACATTGCAAAGTAGTCGACCTGCGCTGTTGCGGCTGGATTAGACATTAAAACTCTCACCACAGCCACATTCGCCGCGTACATTAGGGTTCTTAAACTTAAACCCCTCATTGATACCTTCGCGGACAAAGTCCAGTTCAGTACCATCAATGTAAGCGAGGCTTTTCGGGTCAATAATAACCTTCATGCCAAAGCTTTCAAATACTTCATCATCAGCCTGCAGCTCATCAACAAACTCAAGCACATACGCCATTCCTGAACAGCCCGTGGTGCGTACGCCTAAGCGAATGCCTTCGCCGCTGCCACGGTTTTCAAGTGAGCGCCGCATATGATTTGCTGCGGCTTCTGTCAATGTGATTGCCATATCAAGCCTCTTTGATTAAGCCTTTCTTTTGCTTGTAATCACGCACTGCAGCTTTGATTGCATCTTCCGCCAATACTGAACAGTGAATCTTCACTGGTGGCAACGCCAACTCTTCAGCAATGGTGGTGTTTTTAATCTGCTCAGCTTCATCAATGGTCTTACCTTTCATCCATTCTGTCGCTAAAGAGCTTGATGCAATGGCAGAGCCACAGCCGTACGTTTTAAACTTCGCGTCCTGAATCACACCGTCATCACTGACTTGGATCTGCAGGCGCATTACATCGCCACACGCTGGTGCACCGACCATGCCGGTACCAACATCAGAAGCATCGGCGTCCATTTTGCCAACGTTGCGAGGGTTCTCGTAGTGGTCTAAGACCTTATCACTATATGCCATGATGGTATTCCTTCTTCAATGGACAAGAATTAATGTTCTTGCCACACAACTTTAGAGAGATCAACGCCGTCGTTATGCATATCCCAGAGCGGTGATAAGTCACGCAGACGTGCAACGGCTTCACGAATTTGTCCAGCAGCATGATCCACTTCTTCTTCAGTGGTAAAGCGACCGAAAGTAAAACGAATCGAGCTGTGTGCTAACTCATCACTGCGGCCTAGAGCGCGCAGTACATAGGATGGCTCAAGCGAAGCAGAGGTACAGGCTGAACCTGAAGACACTGCCATATCTTTGAGCGCCATAATCAACGACTCACCTTCAACATAGTTAAAGCTCAAGTTGAGGTTGTGCGGGATACGCTGAGTTGCGCTACCGTTGAGGTACAGCTCATCCATATCGCGGACTTTGTCGTAAAAACGCTTGCTTAACGCAGCAATACGCTTGTTTTCTTCAGCCATTTCCAAGCGAGCCAATTCAAAGGCTTCACCCATACCAACGATCTGGTGAGTGGCCAAGGTACCTGAACGCATACCGCGCTCATGTCCACCACCGTGCATTTGCGCTTCTAGACGCACACGTGGCTTACGACGCACATACAGTGCGCCCATACCTTTAGGACCGCAGGCTTTGTGAGCAGAGAAGGACATTAAGTCAACTTTCATCTTCTCAAGGTCAACTTCAACTTTACCGGCTGTTTGCGCCGCATCAACGTGGAATAAAATGCCTTTAGAGCGCGTGAGCTCGCCAATCGCTGCGATGTCGTTAATCGTACCGATTTCGTTATTCACATGCATGATCGATACTAAGATTGTATCTTCACGCAGTGCGCCAGCCACCATATCAGCTGTAATCAAACCGTCTTCACACGGCTCAAGGTAGGTCACTTCATAACCTTCACGCTCAAGCTGACGCGTCGCATCTAGGACTGCTTTATGCTCAAGCTTAGAGGTAACAATATGTTTGCCTTTGCTGACATAGAAATGCGCAATACCTTTAATAGCTAAGTTATTTGACTCGGTCGCACCGGACGTCCAAACGATTTCACGTGGATCAGCATTGATTAAGTCTGCTACTTGACGACGCGCATGCTCAATTGCTTCTTCTGCACGCCAACCATATACGTGGGAACGTGACGCAGCATTACCAAAGTTACCGTCCAATGTGAGGCAATCACACATTTTCTTAGCCACCCTTGGGTCAACAGGTGTGGTTGCTGAATAGTCTAAATAAATCGGCAGTTTCATTGTAGTAACTCTCCTCACGGTCTGCGTCTAATTCACTCTAGAGTGGACGCCTGAATTTTATTCGCTGCGCGCTCATGTTGACGCAATGCAACTTTCTGAATATCTTGGCGCGCAACTAAATCCGCCAAACTGATACCACTTAAAAAATCATGGATTTGCTTACTCAAATCACACCACAGTCGATGGGTTAAGCACTCATCACCGCCCTGGCAATCGCCTACACCATGGCAGCGGGTCGCATCAACGGACTCATCGACCGCATCAATCACTTGTACAATCTGAATACTTGCAGGCTCATGCGCCAGCAGATAACCACCACCAGGCCCACGAACACTGTTAACTAAAGCGCCACGGCGCAACTTAGCAAATAACTGCTCAAGGTAGGATAAAGATATACCTTGTCGCTCAGAAATATCTGCAAGAGGCACAGGCCCCTCTTGCGCATTTAATGCCAAGTCCAGCATTGCTGTAACGGCATAGCGGCCTTTAGTTGTCAGTCGCATAAAACATACTGCTGTAAGTAAATATGAGTACTAATTATGCAATAACCCAGCAAACAGGTCAAGTATTATTCCCGATCAAATTAGTCAGGCTTTAACGTGACATATTCTAGCAGCGCTGCGGCATTATGCCACGACACGCACCTGAGCATTATTTTTGTTGCGACGGATCAGACTTGTCTTCGTCGTCATCGTCATCTACAGCAGGCTTAAAACGCTCTGAGCATGGAAACGCACTATCCGGGAGTTGCGGCAGTTTCTTACCTTTATAGTCACTACCCATCTTATGCATCGCCTCACACATATCTTCCAAACGCTCTTCAACCGCTTCTAAGTGATCAAGAATCTGACCGATCGAACGTGCAACAGGGTCAGGCATATCAGCACTCATACCATACGCATCAAAACCAAAACGCTCCGCCAACGCCTGACGCTTAGCTTCTTGCTCTTCGTCAGTCTTCACAATAATACGCCCAGGAATACCCACGGCAGTTGCACCCGCTGGCACAGCTTTAGTCACTACAGCATTGGAGCCAATTTTTGCACCTGCCCCTACAATAAAAGGACCCAGTACTTTAGCGCCCGCTCCCACCACAACACCGTCTTCTAGTGTTGGGTGACGCTTGCCTTTATTCCAACTGGTACCACCTAAGGTTACGCCCTGATACAGCGTGACATCGTCGCCGACCTCAGCCGTCTCACCAATGACAATACCCATACCATGGTCAATAAAAAAGCGGCGACCAATCTGCGCGCCCGGGTGAATTTCAACACCGGTCAGCCAGCGCCCTAGGTTAGACACCATACGCGCCAGCCATTTCCAATTACGCACCCACAAACCATGCGCTAAACGATGCAGCCAGACCGCATGTAAGCCTGGATAGCAGGTTAATACCTCAAAAGCATTACGTGCCGCAGGGTCACGCCGAAATACACTTTGAATATCTTCACGGATACCTTTAAACATGCTCACCTCGGCGCTGGATAATTTCACCACGTGCAGCTTTTTGCGTCTCAGTCAAAATGCCACGTAAAATATTAACTTCAGATTTCTTCAGCTGACTACGACCATAAATACGACGCAAACGCGCCATTAAATGTCGAGGCTTCATTGGATCAAGAAAATCAATCTCAACCAATGTTTGCTGTAAATGCTCATAAAACATTTCTAATGAATCATGCGTGGCCGGCGCAGAACCTAACATACCCGTCGCTTCAACTTCAGGCATATGAGTGGGCTGCTGCGTTTCTTTAAGCCATGCCATACGTACTTCATAGGTTAAAACCTGCACCGCTGTGGCAAGGTTTAAAGAACTGAACTCTGGATCAGATGGGATATGGATATGATATTGACAGCGCTGCAATTCTGCGTTGGTCAGGCCGGCATACTCGCGCCCAAAGACTAAGGCAATTTCTGCCTCGTGATCCGCCTGCCATGTATGCAAACAAAGATCTGCCGCCTCGCGCGGATCAACCAACGGCCAAGGGATGCGTCGATCACGAGCACTGGTGCCGAGTACTACGCTGCACCCCTCTAGCGCCTCCTCTAAGGTCGCCACAACACGCGCGCCCTCTAAAACATCATCAGCCCCCGCAGATCGTGAGTTGGCATCAGGGTGTGGGTACTTCACTGGATCGACTAAGACTAAGGACTTGAGCCCCATGTTTTTCATCGCTCGGGCAGCACCACCAATATTGCCTGGGTGACTGGTGTTGACTAAAACCACGCGAATTTTTTCCAGCACAGGGATCTCCAACGATCTATTCAAGACAAGTTATTAAAGTAAAGACTATAAGCTTACCGAAGCCTCTGCATTCCCGCCATGAAAAAGAACAGCGCAAGCGCACACATCCATCTTTGCTTCTGTTAGAATATTTAATCTTCTTTAACAACCTCCGGTGACTTTTCATGCAGCCAATGCTGAATATCGCGCTGCGCGCTGCTCGTAGCGCGGGCGAATTAATTGTACGTTCGATTGAACGCTTAGACACAATCTCAGCTAACGAGAAAGACGCAAACGATTTCGTCACCGAGATTGGTCGCTCTGCTGAACACGCAATTATTACTGCAATCCTTAAAGCACACCCTGATCATGGCATCAATGCTCAAATCAGCCCGCGCATTGCTGGCAGCGGTGAAGGTGCTGATTACGAGTGGATTATTGATCCGCTGAACGGCACGACCAACTTTACTCGTGGCGTACCCCACTTTGCCCTCAGCATTGCCTGCAAACACCGTGGCCGTATTGAGCACGCAGTTATTATTGATCCTGTTCGCCAGGAAGAATTTACTGCCAGCCGCGGTCGCGGTGCAGCATTTAACGGTCGCCGGATGCGCGTTAGCAAACGCAAAACACTCGATAGTGCATTATTAGCGACAGGCTTTCCATTCCATGAAGGTCAGCCTGAGCATGTGGACAATTATATGTCCATGTTTAGAGACCTCGCCCTACAGTCTGCAGGCATTCGCAGCGAGGGTGTTGCAAACCTCGACTTAGCTTATGTTGCCATGGGCCGCTATGACGCACTCTGGCTCTACGGTTTATCCGAATCAGATATGGCTGCGGGCTCACTGTTAATTCAAGAAGCGGGCGGTTTGATCAGCGACTTTAATGGCGGTCATGACTTTTTAAACAACGGTCATATTGTTGCCGGTGGTGCAAAATGCTTTAAAGCGATACTGACAACGATTCAACCTTTTATACCGCGCAGCTTTAAGTAATTAAAGCCGAGCTTGAAACACAAAAAAGCGCCTTTTAAGGCGCTTTTTTATTGCTTAAAAACTAAGCTCGCAACTCTATTAATATGCAGCTTTAGTCAGTATGACACGACCCTGATCATCAAGCTCTAAACGACGACCTGGATCTTCATCCATACGCACGGTACGCACTTTACCCTCAAGCTCATAACTCACGTCGTAGCCCGAAACCTTCTCACTAATATCATATTCCGTATTGCAACGACGCTCAGTGGTTGTATAAGTGTTATTTTGCTGGAGATGCTCTTGGGTTTTATTACCCGCATAACCACCACCCACAGCACCGGCAACGGTTGCGATTTTTTTACCATTACCACCACCCACTTGATTGCCCAGTAAGCCACCCACTACTGCACCGACGGCACTACCGACAATACGGTTATCGTCCTTGATTGGTTTACGCTTTGTGACTGTCACATCACGGCATTCTTCACGTGGTGTTTTCACAGTTTCTTTAAACTGCTTAACAGCTATCACTTCAGCATAGCTGGGGCCACTTATCATATTATAAGTTGCATAAGCACCACCGGCGGTTACAGCAACCGCACCCAACACACCACCAATCAACATCGACTTATTCATTATATTTCTCTCAAGTAACCATTACTCTCAATGCATTGGAAACAAAAAAGCCGCATAAGTTCAAACTTACGCGGCTTTTTGTCACAACTTTATACAACGCATTGCCTTCTATATCAGCAAGTTAAGGCGTCTCGTCAACTTCCTCAGTACTCACCGGCGGTATTAAATCTTCTACCGTCAGTTTCAGCCAAATCAAGAAGATACTGGCGATATACACTGATGAGAAGGTACCGAAAGTGATACCAATAAATAGCGCAAAGGCAAAGCCCCACAGGTTATCACCACCAAACACTAACAATGAACCTACAGCTAATAGCGTAGAGATCGATGTTGCTAAAGTACGCAACAACGTTTGCGTGGTGGAGATATTGATATTTTCGATCAACGGAGTATTGCGCAAGAAACGGAAGTTCTCACGAATACGGTCAAATACCACAATGGTATCGTTGAGCGAGTAACCAATAATCGCCAAGATCGCAGCCAATACCGTTAAGTCAAAAGTGAACTGGAAGTATGAGAACACTCCCAAGGTGATAATCACATCATAGAACAAGCCCACAATAGCGCCCACACCAAACTTCCACTGGAAGCGAAAACCTAAGTAAACCATGATGCCAGCCAGCGCCAGCAACATACCTAAGCCACCTTGGTCACGCAGCTCTTCACCCACAGCAGGGCCGACGAACTCAACACGCTTAACAGTGACTTGGCTGCCCGCATCTTGACGCAAGACGGTTGCAACCTGATTACCTAAATCAGGGTCATCACCTGGCATACGTACTAATACATCGTTGACCGCACCGAAGCTCTGCACCACTGCATCAGGGTAACCACCCTCTTGCAGCTGACTGCGGATTTTATTTAAATCGGCAGCTTGCTCATAATTGAGTTCAATTAGGGTACCGCCGGTAAAGTCCAAACCAAAGTTCAAGCCCTTAACAGCGAGACTGCCCAGCGAGGCAACGATCATGATCAAGCTAAAGGCGAAGGCTATATAGCGCACGCCCATAAAGTTAATTACACGTTTCATGTTCGCCATATCCTTAAATCCACAGCTTCTTGAGGTCACGGCCACCATACATCAGGTTAACCATGGCACGTGTCACCATAATTGCAGTGAACATTGAAGTGATAATCCCCAGCGACAAGGTCACAGCAAAGCCTTTAATTGGACCGGTTCCCATTGCAAACAGGATCGCACCCACCAAAAGCGTTGTTAAGTTACCGTCAATAATGGCTGAGTAAGCCTTATCAAAACCTTCATGAATAGCGCGCTGTACCGACATGCCATTAGCAATTTCTTCACGAATTCGCGAGAAAATCAGCACGTTAGCATCGACCGCCATACCCATGGTTAATACGATACCAGCGATACCTGGCAAGGTTAATGTTGCACCCAACAGAGACATCATCGCTAATAAGTTGATCATATTCAGGCTTAACGCAACCGTCGCCAGCACACCAAAGGCCTTATAGATCAAGACAATAAAGATCGCGACGAATAAGAAGCCCCAGAGTGCAGCCTGCACACCGAGCTGAATATTCTCAGCACCAAGACTTGGACCAATAGTACGCTCTTCAGCAAAGTACATCGGAGCAGCCAAACCACCGGCACGCAATAACAGCGCTAGCTCAGACGACTCGCCTTGACCATCCAGACCGGTAATACGGAACTGACTGCCAAGCGCCGACTGAATCGTCGCCAAGCTGATCACACGCTTCTCTTCTTTAAAGGTCTGTACTGGCACTTCTTTTTCGACGCCATCAACCATCTGACGCACATAGCGCGTGGTTGGACGCTGCTCGATAAAGATCACAGCCATACTGCGGCCAATATCATTGCGCGTAGCACGATTCATCAGCTCGCCACCGTGACCATCCAAACGGATATTCACTTGTGGACGACCGTTTTCATCGTAGCTGGCCTGCGCATCCGTGACTTGGTCACCAGTGATAATCAGACTGCGCTCCAATGCAACCGGCGCACGACCTTCTTCACGGAACTCGTACATTTCAGTAGCAGCACGTGGCGCATCGGCAGGGGCTGCTAAACGGAACTCAAGGTTCGCTGTTTTACCCAAGATACGCTTAGCTTCAGCAGTGTCTTGCACACCCGGCAATTCAACCACAATGCGGTTAGCACCTTGGCGCTGCACTAACGGCTCCGCCACACCCAACTCATTGACACGGTTACGGACCGTGGTTAAGTTTTGCTTGATTGAGTATTCACGAATTTCAGTGATTTTACTGGGTAATAAGACTAAGCGCAGTACTGGCTTATCATTGCGCTCGGCAACAGTCATATCAAAATCAGCAAAGTCTTTACGAATCAAAGCTCGTGCTTTATTTAACGTCGCTGTATCGTCAAAGCCCAACTGAATACCGTTTTCAATACTCGGCAAGCTGCGATAACGCACACGTTCTTTGCGTAAAATAGTTTTCACTTCGCTTTCATGCACTTTAATCCGTGCTGTGATCGCTTTTTCCATATCCACTTCAAGCAAGAAGTGCACACCACCAGATAAGTCGAGACCGAGCTTCATCGGGCTTGCACCGAGGCTACGCAGCCATTGCGGTGTGTTTGCCGCAAGGTTTAAAGCGACAACATATTCGTCACCTAAAGCTTTACGCACAACATCTTTGGCAGGTAACTGATCATCACGCTTTAATAAGCGCACCAGCCCACCACGCGTTTCTAAAGCTGCACTTTTAACACCAATGCCGGCTGCTTTTAACGCAACTGTGGCGCGATCAAGATCAGCTTGTTCAATCTGTAATGCACTGCTAGCACCCGTCACCTGGATCGCCGGATCATCCGGATATAGGTTAGGTGCAGAGTAAATAAAACTGATGGAGAGAATCGCTACGATCAGCAGATACTTCCACAAAGGATACTTGTTGAGCATGACACCGCCCGCTTATATAGCTGAAATAGACTCAGCTAAAACTAATCGAATATAACGCAAATCGGGCAGCGCACCTGACAGACTGTGCGTACACAATCTTCAGATACAACCGCCCGCTACAAGAGACACTTAAATTGCTTTTAAAGTGCCTTTTGGCAATGCTGCGATCACTGCGCTTTTTTGAATTTTCAGCTCAACTGTATCTGAGGCTTCAATCACTAAAAAGTCATCTGTTACTTTAGTTACTTTTCCAGCAATACCACCACTGGTCACCACTTCATCACCCTTTTGCAAACCACCGACCAAGTTACGGTGCTCTTTGGCACGTTTAGCTTGTGGACGCCAGATCATCATATAGAAAATGACTAAAAAACCAGCTAGCAAAATAAATTGCATGTATTCGCCACCTGGAGGTGCGCCAGCAGCAGTGTCAGCATAAGCAGCAGAAATAAAGAAACTCATCAACAACTCCTATTACAAAATAGACATTAGTGTCCGTTATTCATTAAGCGGCGGCGTAGGTAAGCCACGACGCGCGTAAAACCCATCAACAAAGTCGCTCAATGTACCTTGTTGGATAGCCTCTCGTAAACCCGCCATTAGGCGTTGGTAATGCCGCAAATTATGTATTGTATTGAGCGTACCGCCTAACATTTCACGACACTTATCCAAATGATGCAAATAGGCGCGAGAAAAGTTCTGACAAGTATAGCAATCACAGCTCGCATCGAGCGGTGAATCATCATAACGATGCGCGGCATTACGGATCTTAATCACCCCCGTATCAGTAAACAAATGACCATTGCGCGCATTGCGGGTTGGCATGACGCAGTCAAACATATCAATACCGCGGCGCACACCTTCAACTAAATCTTCAGGCTTACCCACACCCATTAAGTAGCGTGGTTTATCCTCAGGCATATGCTGGGGTAAAAAGTCCAAGATACGAATCATATCTTCTTTAGGCTCACCCACCGACAAACCGCCAATAGCCAAACCATCAAAGCCGATTTCACATAGCCCTTCTAAAGAACGTAGACGTAAGTCTTCGTGCATACCGCCTTGAACAATACCAAATAGAGCGGACGGATTATCGCCGTGAGCAATTTTCGAGCGTTTGGCCCAACGTAACGACAACTCCATAGATTTCTCAGCTGTTTCCACATCAGCCGGATACGGCGTGCACTCATCAAAAATCATCACCACATCAGAGCCCAGTTCACGCTGCACTTGCATGGATTCTTCTGGCCCCATAAAAACTTTGGCACCATCCACTGGTGAGGAGAAATACACGCCCTCTTCTTTAATCTTACGCATAGCGCCTAAGCTAAAGACTTGAAATCCACCCGAATCCGTCAAGATCGGACCTTTCCACTGCATAAAATTATGCAGGTCGCCATGTTCTTTAATCACTTTAGTGCCGGGACGCAACCACAAGTGAAAGGTATTACCCAAAATCATATGCGCGCCAATCGCCTCGATATCGCGCGGCAACATGCCTTTAACCGTACCGTAAGTCCCCACTGGCATAAATGCAGGTGTTTCCACAACGCCACGTGGAAAGGTTAAACGTCCACGACGGGCACGACCATCGGTCGCCAATAAATCAAACTGCATAAAAGACATGCATCACTCCTTAGGGCTGCGCGGTTGTGGATTGCGCGTAATAAACATGGCATCGCCATAACTGAAGAATCGATAACGCTGCTCCACGGCGCTGCGATAGGCATCCATGATTTCAGGATAGCCGGCAAACGCAGCAACCAGCATCAGTAAGGTCGACTCTGATAAGTGAAAATTGGTGACCAACGCATCCACCACATAAAACGGACGCCCTGGGTATAAAAAGATATCCGTGTCGCCAGAGAATGCCTGCAACTCACCGGTCGCCTGCGCAGCGCTCTCTAAGGAGCGCACACTGGTGGTGCCGACAGCGATCACCCGACCGCCACGCGCTTTACAAGCAGCGACGGCATCCACCACGTCTTGCGACACTTCGAGCCATTCATGATGCATTTGATGCTCTTCGAGAGTCTCCACACGCACCGGCTGAAAAGTACCCGCACCGACATGCAAGGTGACAAATGCAGTTTCTACATCTAAGTCACGGATATTGGCTAGCATCTGATCATCAAAATGCAGACCTGCCGTCGGCGCCGCTACCGCACCGGCATGCTCGGCATACACGGTTTGATAACGCTCGCGATCATCTAACTCATCCGCGCGCTCCATATAAGGTGGCAACGGCATATGACCAATACGTTCCAGCAACGGCAACACCGGCTCAGAAAATTGCCATTCAAATAAACTGTCATGACGCGCCAGCAATGTCGCTTGCGCTCCGTCATCCAGTTCAATGCTGCTACCGACCTTCGGCGCTTTGCTGGCACGCACATGGGCCAGCACGCGATCGGTATCCAGCACTCGCTCAACTAACACCTCAAGTTTGCCACCCGTTGCTTTTTTAGCAAATAAGCGTGCGGGGATCACTCGGGTATTGTTAAACACCATTAAATCGCCGGGGCGCAGATAATCGAGTAAATCAGTAAAGTGTTGGTGAGCCATCGCACCACTTGGGCCATCCAGCACCAACAAGCGGCTCGAACGACGCTCAACCAGCGGATAACGAGCAATCAGCTCATCAGGTAAGTCAAATTGGAAGTGTGAAACGCGCATAATCGTGTTCATTAATAGGGGGGAGCAAAGCTTAACGGAAATAATTGCATCTGACTATGCGAAATCATTTGACCAATGTGCAAAGCCTCTCTATAATCTCGCGCCATGCCTCGGTGGCGGAATTGGTAGACGCAGTGGATTCAAAATCCACCGTTGGTAACAACGTGGGAGTTCGATTCTCCCCCGAGGCACCAATTCTTTAGCCCTTAAGTTTTCGGACTTAGGGGCTTTTTTATGCCTGCAATTTAGGTTTTATGCGGCTTACAGCCTGATTAGCGGTTCTTCTAAACTCAAGATTTACAAACTACAAGCTTAAATAGCCCCCAAAGATACCCCCAGATAGACAAATAGTGCTTACGACAACATCACTACCTCTTGTAGCCATTCACAGGAAAGGCGCTCATCACACAATGTCTCAGCTGACCCAGGCTTAATCTGACAGCCCATTTCTAACACCTCGACTGAGCAGCACAGTAGGCTGTAAACCTATATTTATCTAATTTCACATGCTTAACACAGCCTTTTCCTGCTTCTGCGTGTGCCACTGCATAATTTTTTTACTCAATCCGCTAGACTAGTACTTTTTGCAACGCTACTGAGTCAGTTCATTATGAGTGCTAAAGATTTAAGTAAACACACGCCGATGATGCAGCAATATTGGCGATTAAAAAACCAACACCCTGATCAAATTATGTTTTATCGCATGGGTGACTTTTATGAACTTTTTTATGACGATGCAAAAAAAGCGTCTCAGCTGCTGGATATCACGCTCACTTCGCGCGGACAGTCTGGCGGTAGCATTATTCCTATGGCTGGCATCCCCTTCCATGCGGCTGAAGGCTATCTCGCACGTTTAGTTAACCTCGGCGAATCAGTGGTTATTTGTGAGCAGACAGGTGATCCGGCCACAACCACTAAAGGCCCTGTTGATCGCCAAGTCGTGCGTATTCTTACGCCCGGTACGGTCAGTGATGAAGCTTTAATGGATGATCGTCGCGATAACTTAGTCGCGGCATTATTAGGTAAAGATAATCTATTTGGTTTAGCCGTTCTTGATATCAGCAGCGGACGCTTTAGCGTGCAAGAGCTGACCAGCGAAGAAAACGTTCTCGCTGAGCTGGAGCGTGCTAACCCTGCCGAATTGTTAATTCCCGACGACTGGCCGGTGATAGCTGCTCTAGAAAAACGTCGCGGCATGCAGCGCCGTGCACCCTGGGACTTTGATTACGACAGCGGCTTCAAAGGCTTATGCCAGCAATTTGCCACACAAGACCTCAAAGGCTTTGGTTGTGATGGACTGTCTTTAGCCATTGGCGCCGCCGGCTGCTTATTAACCTATGCCAAAGAAACTCAGCGTACGGCCTTACCGCATATCCGTAGCCTATTTCATGAGCGCATTAGCGAAACCGTCGTATTAGATGCTGCCACACGTCGCAACCTTGAGCTGGATAAAAATCTCTCCGGTGGCCGTGACAACACCCTGCAATCAGTGATTGACCGCTGCCAGACCAGTATGGGCAGTCGTTTAATGAGTCGCTGGCTGAACCGTCCTTTGCGTCAGCGTGCAGTATTGGAAGCGCGTCAAGATGCGATTGCTTACTTACTCAATGACTATCACTTTGAAAATGTACAGCCCGCACTGAAAGATATCGGTGATATTGAACGCATCTTAGCGCGCATCAGTTTACGCAGCGCCCGCCCACGGGATTTAGCCCGCTTGCGTGACGCACTGAACGCCCTGCCCGCTTTGCAAGAGGTGTTAGCAGGTTTAGATATCACACGTATTCAAGAGCTAGCTCAAGCCATCAGCGTCTACCCTGAATTATCAGACACACTGAGCCGCGCTATTATTGATAATCCACCGGCAGTGATTCGTGAAGGTGGCGTATTAAAGCTGGGTTACGATCCAGAGCTGGATGAGCTACTGACCATCAGTGAGACTGCCGGTCAATATTTAATTGATTTGGAAACCCGTGAAAAAGCCCGTACCGGCCTAGGGTCTGTTGACGTTTCATTACATTGGCAGCCATAACAACCCACAAGCCATGGCAACAGTGCTTTGATAATTACGTTTTAACTTATCATATCGCGTTGCCAGGCCCCGAAATTGCTTTA
>Ga0265295_1006119_pt1 | contig 14751 bp, 16 predicted proteins | sample Munlansysbiofilm_FD_192503 | JGI IMG/M metagenome (GOLD analysis project Ga0265295, IMG submission 192503) | Leachate microbial communities from a municipal landfill in Southern Ontario, Canada - Methane capture system biofilm | ecosystem: Engineered > Solid waste > Landfill > Unclassified ... | reverse complement strand
AAACTTTTTTGCCAGACTCAAGCAATACCGCGCCATTGCTACTCGATACGATAAGCGGGCCGTCGTTTTTTTGGGTGCCATACACCTGGCAGCTTCCGTCATATGGCTTAACTGATGACACGCCCTAGGAGAAAGGGAAAGGGAAACGTTTTTTTTGGTCATGGGTAATCCTCGGGTTCAGCCCCGCCTCGGCCTTGCATGGGTTTTTCATGCAGGACCGGGGCAGGTTTTTTCCACGCATGGGGCATGGGGCGGTGCATCAGGGCCTGGGACATCGTGGGCGCAAGGTCTCTGATCGGTCAGAAAAGGGAGCCCAGGGCAGGTCTCAGCGTTCCGTATCCAGATAAAGATCCCTGAGGAGGCGTCGGAGAAGGATGCGTTCTTCCGGAGTGAAGGGCGCGAGAATCTCCTGGGATACTTTTTCCCTTTCCGCATGGAGGGTCTGCTGGTGGGTGAGTGCTGTTTCTGACAGGGAAACGCGGATGACACGCCTGTCTTCAATATCTCCGGTCTTGTGAATCCATCCGGCTTCGACAAGGCGCTCCAGCACGCCTGACACCGTGGCATTATCCAACAGGAGCCGTTTTCCGATATCTCCGGCTGTGAGGTCGTCCTCATTGAAAAGGGCTTCCAGGACAAGGCCCTGCACGGGTGTGAGCCCATAGGGCTTGAGGTAGCGTTTGAGGATGCCCTGGGCCTTCTGGTTGGCTTTGGCGAGTAGAAAAACAATAAAATTCTGATAGGTTGCCATAAATATTCCCGGCGTCTCCGCCGGTGACCCGGCTGATGTGAGGGTTAGGAAGAAGGAAAGAGCCCTGCTCCTTCTTTGGTGTGCAAAGATTTAAGAGTATATGGAAGGTCTGTCAAGCCCGCAGCGGGGTTGAATCCAAAAAAGCCCCTGCCCTGTGGTCAGGGCAGGGGCTGAATCGAAAAAGCACAGGTATATACGGGTGGCGGGCTAGAAGAGGTCGCGCGTGGCAGATCTCTTGTTCCGGGTTTCAGGGCTTCTGCGGGCGGAAGATTTTTTTTAGAATCGGTATTTCAGACCTGCGTGCCAGGTGAAATAGTCGATGTCATCAAGTCCATCGTGCCCTCCCACATAACCTGCGGCACCCTCCAGAATCCAGTTTTCCGTGAGGCTGCGTTCCAGGCCGACGCCCAGTTTTCCGCAGGCCCGTGTGCGGGAGCCTATGCCGCGAACTTCACCGGGATTGTAATTGACGGTTACATCCATAAGACCGACGCCAAGGCCGAGGTAGGCGCGGGTGACATCTCCGAAGGGAGGATAATACTTGAACATCAGGATATAGGTATTGATGTCCAGGCTGTCTTTGGAAAAGGGATTGTCCACATCAAATTTTCTCATGTGGTCAAACTGCAGTTCCGTGGCCAGGGAGTCCATCCAGCGGTAGCCAATGTTGACGTGACCGGCAAAGGTGTTGTCTTGGTTAGGATCCACGTTGAAGTTCTGCACGGCATAGCCCACGGCTGCACCTACGGTAAAGGGTTTTTTGATTTCTGCGGCTCCGGCGGCAAGGGAAAAACTGAGGCCGCAGAGGATGAGCATGGAGAGAACCAGAATTCGATGGCGCATGGGGCCTCCTTCTGAAAAGTGGGGGATATGGAATGCTCCTCCGCAATGCGGTATGGAGCTGTATTCCTGTATTGCAATGCTTATACCATTTTTGAATAAACGTTCATATCCGAGGCCTGAAAGCCCGAATAATCGCGAAGGGAAGTGATTTCCATCCCTGGCTGTTCAGATATCTGACGTTTTTTTTGGCCCATGTGTCGGTTTTTTTTACTGCTAATCCATGAGGCAAACGAGACCCATCATGATATCATCCAAACTTGTGGGATATTAAGATGTATTTTTTTGATTTCAAGCGGTGAAACTCAAATATTTTTTTCTGCATATAAAAAAAATGCAATGTACAGCCATATAAAACATGAACTCAGATTTTGCATAAGAGAGAGGTTTTTGAGAAAAACCATGTTTTTGGGATGTTTTCCCTGTCCAGTCCACAAGTTCTGCATATCCGTAGGATCATCAAAGAGGGCAAAAGAAGCTCTGGATTTTTCTTGCTGAGTATCCGGAGCTGCATCCGGTAGTTTAACGGAAGTCAGGTTTTGAGGACAGCGCATGGAGAAAAAATATTGCGGTGTGAGAATCAGCTACGGTTATCCATCAGTAAGGCATAAGCTTTTTCAATACGTCTCATTCCAGATTTAATGTTGTCAGCGACAGCCTGCTGTAGCTTTTCAGAATCACCATTTTTCAAAGATTCCAAGATGAGAGCATGCTCTTCCAAGAATATTCTGTAATCATTTTCATCATGCTGGAAAAGGTTCAAAAAAGCTTCCACAGATTCGACTAACTTATGAACGATCAGGCAGAGATGCGGATAATTGGATGCTTCATAAAGAATATTATGAAAATGGCGATCAAGACTGTAGAAATCCTGTGGCATGCACTGCATCTTTTCGTGGGTATTCTCCAATTCTTTGAGATCTTCTTCCGTAAGATTTTTCAGGGCAACTTTTGCCAGCTCTGCTTCGAGATTCACCCGGATACTGAAAATATATTCCATTTCTTTTTTTTTAGGTAAGGGAGCAACAATAGCTCCTTTATAAGGAACGTTCCTTACTAGCCCCGATCTATCCAGACGCATGAGAGCTTCCCTGATTGGCCCACGTCCAATGCCAAGCTCAGTTTCGAGTTCGGATAAAACCAGTCTTGTTCCCGGATATTTTTTTCCTGTAAGTATGAGCTCTCTGATTTTATCATAGGCCATAAGCGATTTCATTGAACCTTCATCTGTTTTCAAAAGCATACTCCTAAAATTCTCATACACTCTATTCTGCCGACCTATGCACATTTTTTCATGCGGTTGACAACAGAGTCTACGGTGTAATTTGAATCTAAATATTTAATAAAAATTCCAAACATCACAATAAGCATTCCGGCGATCTGCACAATCAGAATAGGTTCGCTTAAAATCAAATATGCTGCCAATACAGTAACGGCAGGCTCAATGGAAGAGCATAAAGCAGCAAAACCAGAATCCGTTGCATCAATTGCCAAATAAAGCAAAGTAACGCCTAAAGCCGTTGGAATCAAACCCAACAAGAACCCCATTACCAACTGATAAGAATCCAATTGAATGAATAAGCTTATATCACCCTTTACCAGATTAAAACCCAGACTTGTAAAAAGCATGACATAAAATGTAATGGTCAAAGGAGGTATCTTTTCCATAACACGCTGCAATATTACAAAACTGAGGGCAAAAGTAAAAGCTGCTGACAGGACATATAAGACTCCCGATAACTCCACCCTGTGGGAAAAAGCCTGAATCAGAACAAGACAGCACCCCCCGGCAACCAGCACAATGGATGTAATCGTTTTCCCACTAACTGGTGTTTTATTGATCAAAACGGAGAGTAATGTAGTGATGGCAGGAAATATGTAAAAAATCAGGATACCAGTAGATGCCGTCAAAGTTTCAAAACATCTGGCCAGATTCAGACTTGTTACCTGGTCCAGCCCAAAGGATAATACGAAAGCAATAAAAAGACCCTTCGGTGTGATTTTTAATGCTTGGGGGCTACAAATGGCAAGATAAATAAAAACCATGACAACTCCGAATCCATAACGCAGCTGCATGATTTCAAGACTACTCATACCACTTGCCAGTGACATTCGTGTAAAAACAGGTAGCATCGCATAAGCAACTGCAGATGCAATTGAATAAAAGAGCCCCATACGAGCCGAGAAAACAGGAACAGAACTTTTTTCCATGATCCAAAACTCCGAATAAAACTGAGAAAAAAATTTCTTCTGACTTTGCAAGCAATTACTTCATCCTTGCGTCATGGGATCCTCCCCTGTGCTGAAGTCCTGAATCTTTTCAGGAGCGGATTCCTAGCAGGATCAAACACCCATTATATCTATTGATTTTTTTCAAAAGGAAGCGCTTCGTTTTTCACAATATTTACAATTTCTGAGGCCAGAACATCAGATGTATCAATAATTTCTGCATCAATTCCTCCCCCGATGACTCCGAGTTCGGTACAGGCTAAAACCAGTATCCCTGCTCCTTCTTTCACAAGATTAGCTGCAATTGCAGCTAATCTGTCCCGTATGTCCTCTCCTAACGATCCGGCCTTCACAGCACGAATCACTTCCAGGAGTTTTTTCTGATCCGCAGGGCAGGGATATAGCACAGAAACACCATATGGCCTGAAAGCTTTGTCATAAAGACCTGTATTTACAACTGCCGGAGAAGCCATAATACCTGCCTTACTTTTTTCAGGTAATCTCTCAGCAACAACAGAAGCTGTCAGGTCCACAAGATGAACGACTGGTACAGAAACCGCTTTCTTGACATCCTCATAGTAATAATGTGCTGTATTACAAGGTATAACAATAAAATCAGCCCCCCAAGATTCAAGTCCTCTGGCCATATCTGCCATACAGGGACCGGGGTTTTCCCCCGTACCTTCAATCAATGCCTTAATTCTGGATGGCACACCGGGATTATTATCAACGATCATTCTGATATGGTCCGCATCATCACCGGCAGGCGTAAGGTCGATCACCCTCTTCATAAGATCCACCGTCGCAGCCGGCCCCATGCCGCCCAGAATACCCACAACTTTTTCTTTTCTGCACGCCATTTGCTGCTACCTTTCAAGGGCAGGAGATTTTATTGGGACTCCATCTAAAAAAACAGCCCGGGACCCATAAGATCCCGGACATACAAACCTCTACACTGCATCAAGCTAAGGAGCTATGCCCTGAATGTATCAAGATAAGCATAAAGGGCTGGTGATCCTCCTGTATGCAGAAAAAGCACCCGGCTTCCTTTGGGGAAGTACCCTTTCCGGACCAGATCGATGAGACCTGCTGCTGCTTTTCCTGAATAAACAGGATCAAGAAGAATGCTTTCCGTACTGGCAAACAGTTTTACAGCCTCGATCATATCGTCTGTCGGAAGGGAATAACCCGGCCCCACATATTCGTCAAAGCAGGTAATATGATCTCGCGGAATCTCTGTTTTAACTCCCAGTTTTGTTATCAGCTCTCCGGCAAGTTTATAAACAATCTCTTCCTGAATATCTTTTTTTCTGGACACATTGATACCAAAAACAGGGATATTGGTATTCATGGCAAACATGCCCACTGCCATACCCGCATGGGTTCCTGCGGAACCGGATGGAACAACTATGCCATCCACCTTCAGCATCATCTCATTCAGTTGCCCCATTGTTTCCTGGGCACAGCTGGCATAACCGAGGGCTCCAATGGCGTTAGACGCTCCTCCGGGAATAATATAGGGCTGTTTACCAGCGGTTTTCAATTCTGCAGCAGTTTTTTCCATTTCTGCCATCATATCTGAACCCGCAGGAACCACACGGATGGATTTCACCCCCAGCAGCTCAAATAAAAAGTTATTACCGGATCCTTCGGGCTTGTAAGATCCTTTTACCCGTTCTTCCAGAACCAGATGACAGTCCATATTCTCCTTGACGGCCCATGAGGCAGTAAGGCGGCAATGATTGGACTGAACAGCACCGCATGTAACCACGGTATCTGCTTTTTTATCAAGGGCATCTGCAAAACAGAATTCAAGCTTACGGGTTTTGTTCCCCCCAGCCGATCCAGGCAAAAGGTCATCCCTTTTAACATAAAGATCGACATTACCTCCAAGGGCTTTGGAGAGATTCACCATAGGTTCAATGGGAGTGGCACCCTGCAGATATTTTCTACGTGGGAATTGAGTAAAATTCATGAAATCCTCATTTCTTGAGAATGTTTATTCATGCCCGAAAGCATGTTGCCTGTAAAAAGGGATTAGCCTTTTTCACAAATCAGAGAGAAAAAACAGCTTCTACTTCCACATCAGCTCCCAGAGGCAGTTCCGCTACCTGGAAAGCACTTCTTGCGGGAAAAGGTTCTGAAAAATATTCAGCATAGACTTCATTTACCGACGCAAAATTTTTCATACTGCTTAAATATACGGTAGTTTTGACAGCAGATGAAAGATCCGTCCCGGCTGCCTCGGCAATTGCTTTCAGATTTTTAAAAACCTGATGAGCATGTAACTTGATATCTCCATCAGGAATTTTTCCTGTTACCGGATCTATGGGAAGCTGGCCTGAAGTAAAAAGAAAACCCCCGGACTTCACAGCCTGAGAATAGGGACCGATCGCCGCAGGGGCATTTGCCGTAAAAATAACCTCTTTCTTCATATGGACTCCTTAAGAATAACAAATAGTGTTCAAGCAAACTACGTATATGATTCCTTAGCCTCAGTAGCCCAACAGCTCCGGCAACCAAAGAATCAATCCGGGAAAATAAGCCATCAAAAAAATGACACCGATGGTGATAAAACAAAATGGGAGAGCTTTCAGAGAAATCTCTTCAAGGGTTACATTGCCAATACCAGAGGCAATAAACATATTTTCGCCAAGGGGTGGGGTTGAAAAACCAACACCACAGCAGCAGACAAGAACCACTCCAAAGTGAATCGGATCAACACCAATCGCTACCATGATTGGCAAGAGTACAGGTGTGACCAACATAATAATGGCAAGGGTTTCCATAAACATACCGAGAAAAAGAAGGAAAAAAATGACCATTGCCCAGATCATATGGGGATTACTTGTAACTGTAAGAAGCCATTGAGCTATCATATCGGGTATTTGATACTGAACCAGCAGCCTGCCAAAGGCAAAAGCGGTAAACATAATCACAAGGACCCTGCCGGTAAGCCATGAAGTGGTTTCAAGGGATTTCATCAGTCCCTTGAAAGAAATTTCCTTATAGACAAAAATACCTATGATAAGCGTATAAAAAATGGCGACTATTGCAGCTTCGGTAGGGGTAAAAAAACCTGTATAGATTCCTCCCAGAATAATTACCGGAGCTAAAATAGCCCAGAAACCTTCCCTGAGAGAACGAAGGAGTTCGGATGCGGACCATGGAACCATTCCCTGGCTCAAATTTTTACCACGGCAACGCACTAAATGGACAAAAATGAGGCCTGCAGATATCAATAAACCCGGAATAACGCCAGCTACGAACATCTTAGTAATCGATTCCTGCGCAACCACACCATAAATAACCATGGGAATGCTGGGCGGAATAATGATTCCAATACCTCCGGAACTCGCCGTTGCCGCAGAAGCATAACCTGGATCATAACCTCTTCTGATCATGGCCGGAATCATCAGCATTCCTACAGCAGCGGTGGTAGCCGGGCCTGAACCGGATATGGCCCCGAAAAAAACACAGGCCAGTGTTGTCGAAATAGCTAATCCTCCATCAACTGTTCCAACCATGGATTCCGCAACTTTAACCAGTCTTTTTGAAATTCCGGCAACTTCCATTAAGGCACCTGCAAGGACAAAGGCAGGCAGCGCCATTATGGGAAAAGAATTGACCGATGAAAAAGCAATCTGAACCATTGTGGACAGATCCTGCCCCACTACAAAAAATGCTGCCATGGCAGCTGCACCCAGAGCCACTGTAATGGGAGCCCCCATGAGAAGAAGGAGTCCGAAACAACCGAACAGTACACCAGCAGCAGGCATGCTTTCGCCTCCTTCTCTAACGGGATTGTGTTAAGGGTTGAATATCGTCAGGGTCAATTCTATCAACATCTTTAATTTCAATTTTAAGCCAATATTTCATTATATTAACCTGGATAATCCTTAAGGTCATGAGGCTGAAACTAATGGGAAAAATCCAGTACACATAAGCCATTGACCAGCCAAGAGAAGGAGAGATATAAGGAAATTCGATCAGGTCAATGATTACTTCTACACTTTTTTGAATCATGACCAGATTGAATCCTATCCATATGATATCTGTTATAAACATACAGATATTTCCTACAAGGGGAGGAAACAGTTTGAACTGGATTGTCACCCGATTGTGGGCTGCCAGACGTGCGGCATAAGCAGCCCCAAAAAAAACAAACCATACAAAAGAAAAACGGGATATTTCTTCACTCCATGGGAGAACATAGTTAAAGCAAACCCGGAGAGCAATCTGCATAAAAAGCACAATAACAAAGAAGCTTAACAAGGCTTGGCAAACATAGCTCTCAAACTTATCGATATATTGCAGGGCGCGTTTTGCTTTCATTTATTAGCCCTTTCTCAAGCATACCAGGGAGTCTCCCCGGTATGCTTGCATTGCTGACTATTTCTTGCCAAGACTTTGCATCACCATATCCAGATTTTGCTTTCCACCGATAAAGTCATAAAATTGTGGCCAGACTTTCTCCCGCGCTAATTTCTTCCAGTCTTCCTCATCTTCAAGGTAGCAAACTTCAACACCCGCATCCTGCATACCTTTTTTGGCCTTTTCAGCCTCAAGGATCTGATAAGCAATGGCATACTGCTGTGCTTCAATTCCAGCCCGGATAAGAATATCCTGCGTTTCCTTGTCAAGTTTTTTCCATTTGCGCTCACCAATCAGAAGGGGTTGCAATGAATACTGGTAATGAACTTCTGTGATATATTTCTGAACTTCATGAAATTTCATTGTGTAGTTGACGATATAGGGATTTTCCTGGCCATCTACAACCTTCTGCTGCAAAGCTGTGAATGTCTCAGCCCAATCCATGGGAACCGGATTGGCACCCCATCCCCGAAAAGTTGCCAGAATGATATTATTATGGGGAACCCGAATTTTCATTCCTTTAATATCTTCAAGCTTTCTCACGGGCTGCTTGGAGTTTGTCACATAGCGAAAATTTGAATAGGTCCAGCCAAGAATTCTGAAACCACCTTTCTCAATGGATTTTTCATTCATCAGCTGTCCCATTCCACCCGTTGTGGCTTTGATGGCATCATAATGGGATTCAAGGAGATAAGGCATTGTCAATACACCAAGTTCAGGGACAAAAGGAACAGCATTTCCTACACCTATGGCTGCAAAATCAAGGGTTCCCCTTCTGGCATTCTGTAGCATTTCTGTTTCCGAACCCAGCGATCCATTGGGGAAAAGTTCAACTTTCAGCTTACCACCGGAAAGACTTTCTACAGCTTCTTTAAAACGTATGGCAAAGGCACCCTGATCCGAATCAATGGCATCCCCCATACCCATTTTCAGCACAGTCTGGGCAAGTGCTGCAGGAGCTGCGGTGAGTGCAACGGCAAAAATAAAAAACACAGACATAAAAACATGTTTCTTCATCTTTTCCTCCTTGCAAGTTATATCTGATACCTCTTTCCGGTTACCGGCTGATTCCGGATCCGAAAATTTCATAAACCAATGAATCACGTAAATAAAAAAACTAAGTTATAAGCCCCCAGGCTCTAAAGTTTCTTTTGCAACATCACGAAGGATATCTGCTATAAGTCGGCAATCATCCAACGTAAAGGTCAACGGAATACGCATATCGCACATCCGTGCAAGAACACGATTCGTATCAGGCAAGTTCGGAAGGGTGCCAAAATATTCCCAACTCTGGTACGCACTTGTAAAGCCGACGGGTTCAGAATTTCCAAACCACTTCAGTTCAACGCCACGCTCCTTACATTTTTCGAGGAAGAGGCGAACGCTGTTACTGTCATCATTACAGACAGAAAACTGAATAGAACTCCCTACATAATTCTCGCGGGGATCACGGGGTGGACACCAGAGACCTTGTATCGAATGGATGGCTTCTTCCAGGAGACGATACCGTTCATTCCATCGTAAACACTGTGTATCCAGTCTCTGGAGTTGAGGACGGAGAATGGCAGCCCTTAAGTTATCCATTCGGCAGGAATAGTTTGGTACTTTTTTCTTAAGGGAATTAAAGACACTTAGGTCAGGGCGGGCAAGATGACGATCATACAGCATATAAGAACCGGAATGGAGGATTGCGCGAGCCATAAGCTCTTCATCATCGGTGACAAGAAAGCCACCTTCTCCAGAATTGATGTGTTTATAGGTTTGTGTTGAAAAACAGCTTACATGGCCAAAGCTTCCTGATTTTCTACCATTCCATTCTGCCCCCATGGTATGGGCACAATCTTCGATCAGAAAAAGCCCGTTTCGCTTACAGACAGCTTGAATTTTCTCCATGTCTGCAATATGACCGCGCATATGAGAAAGCAGAAACCATTTTACTTTTCCAGCCGCAGCCTTGCGCTCCAGATCATCAATATCAATGGTATAATCTTCGCAAATTTCCACCAGCTCAATGTCTGCACCTGCATTTTCAATGGCACCGGGGACAGGCGCCAGTGTGTAGGCGTTACACAAAACTTTTTCACCCCTTTGAACACCTGCTGATTTAAGAGCCAGATACATTGCGCTACCACATGATGCACATGCCAGACAGTATTTCTTTCCAATATAGGAAGCAAATTCTGTTTCCAGTTCAGCAACTTCCCCTGCTTCACCAAGATCCACGTTATAGCGATGTAATTTCCCTGATCGTAAAACAGACATGGCTCGCTCAATGGCATCGTCAGGAATGGGCTCCTGTCGGGTAAAACTTTTGTGAAAACATTTTTGTGCCATTCCCCCTCCATCAATGTTTCTTATTCTCAATAAGACGGAAGCCTGCTTTCGGGTCAGATACCAGTGAGGTATCTGACCCGTATGTGATCACACAGAATCAGCAGTAACGTTTTTGCTCATACACCTCAAAATCCCATTTTTCTTCGGGGAAAAACTTTTTAAGCCTCCAGTCACAGGCTCTGGCATGTCCTTCCATTCCTTCCACCCGTGAAAGGCGGGATGCTACGGCAGAAAATACTCTGTTTGCTTCTTCTGATATTTTCTGGTAGGTATAAATTTTTAAAAATTTATGAACATTGAGTCCGCCGGAATTGTAACCTGCTTTTTTAGTTGGCAAAATATGATTTGTTCCGGAACATTTATCACCATGGGCGACTGTGGCACCTTCCCCTAAAAACATGGAACCATAACTTTTAAGATTATCCCTCCACCAGTCCAGATCTTCTGCGATGACTTGAATATGTTCAGGTGCATAGCGGTCATTCACCTGACAAAGTTCTTCTCGGCTTTCACACAGAATAATCTCTCCGTAATCTCTCCATGAAGCCTCAGCAACTTCGGATGTTGTCAGATCCGCTATAACTTTTGGCATGATCTCAAGAACCTTTTCTGCCAAATCCCTGGAATCCGTAAAAAGCCACACGGGAGAGTCATAACCATGCTCTGCCTGAGACACGAGATCTACAGCAACGGTCATGGGATCCGCTGTTTTATCTGCAATCACGCCAGATTCAGTCGGTCCGGCAAATACATCAATGGCACACCGACCGGATCCGGCAAGAATCGCCTTGGCTTCTGCAACAAAAGCATTACCAGGACCAACGATTATATTGGCTGGTTTTCCAGTAAAAAGCCCATATGCCATACTTGCAATGGCCTGTACTCCACCCATTTCAATAATAATATCGGCACCTGCTATATCCATGGCATAACAAACGGCAGGATCAATGCTGTCACCTCGGGGAGGAGAACAGGCTATAACAGTTTTTACTCCGGCAGCCTTGGCTGTAGCCACACTCATCAAAGCGGAACAGGCATGGGCAAATCGTCCTCCGGGGATGTAGCAGCCAGCAACATCCATGGGAATTACCTTCTGACCAAGAACCACACCGGGATGGGACTCCAGCTCAAACTCCATCAAGCTTTTACGCTGTGCCAATGCAAAACCTGCAACCTGCTCATAAGCAAAGCGGATATCATCTTTAACCCTCTGCGGGACAGACTGAATAAGCCTTTGTTTTTTTTCATCAGAAAGAACGAATGGCCCTTCCCAGTTATCAAACTTCTTTGCAAGTTCACTAACCGCCTCTTCACCACGGTCTTGGATATCGTTGAGTATCTTCTCAACAATCTTACGTTTTTCAAGACTGCTTCCCTCAGCTGACAGGTTAGCTTTTTTTATGTATTCCATCCCATTCTCCTCTTTTTATGATCAGGGTTTATCACCAAGACCTGCATTTTTTTTATTTTACTTTTACAGAAAAAAAACTGAGGGTCAAGCATTTTATAAAATATTTTATAAAATCTTTTATAACACAATAGGTGGACACCTCTTTCATTATGACAAGCGAAAATTATGCTAAAATATAATAAAAATAGTAAGGTATCGGTATTTAAAAACCAGATTTTTATAAAATGAAAAGCTAGGCACGCTGCATTGAGGCGTCTGAGAAGAACAGGAATCCACATCCTGCGTCTTACTAAAAAGCAGCTCACGCCCTGTTAGGGCGTCTTGTCATAGAGCAACTTGTTGCCGGATTCAAACTGATTTCGATCCGTGATGGATAAATGGCTATTTTTTAAGTTTTTGAATTAAAAGAATTAAATTTAAGTTACTCAGAAGGAAAGGGAACGGTCCTCATCCACGCGCAGCACGATGTGGTAATGGTTGCTCATGACCGCATAGGCCGACACATTAATGGAAAAGATGGCCGAAAACTCCATGATGCGCTCTGCGATCCAGCCCCGGCAGTGGTCAAAGATTGTTTGGCCTTGCCACAGAGAAAGGCCCTGCGGACACAGCGGCAGACGCAGTGATACCATGGGGTGCTTTCAAGACTGCTGAGGGCGGAACGGGGGGGGGGCATGGTGCCCCATCTTGTGGAATAGGATCTTCTTTTTAGAGGGAAAGATAGGGGTTTTGGAACAAGGACGCACTGGGTGTCCTGTGGTTGGCAACTGTGGTTGGCAATCAGGCCGCATCAAAAAACACTTCAGATCCGGCACCCCGCATACAGCGCAGGCCTCTGAGTTTGCAGTGCATTCTTAAAACTTCCGGATCTCCCACGGCGGTGCCGAACTGCTCTAAAAGGGTATCCATGGAAGATACAAAAACGGCAGCATCCAGGCCTAAGCGTTTGAGAAGGGGAGGGGCCTTCCGGCAGATACTCCCCTGCTTTTTGCGCTTAAGCTGCCTTCCTGTCCAGTCCACAAGCTCTGCATATTCATGGAATCCGAAGGAAATGGCAAAGGCCATATCCGTCAGATCATCAAAGGGGGCAAGGGAAGCTCTCGGTTTTTCCTGCTGAGTATCCGGGGATGCATCCTGTGGTGTGACGGAAGGCAGAGAAGAACAGGCATCCGCATCCTTTGCCTTAAGGGCATCCAGCCTTTCCTTGATGGATGTAAAGTCTGAGGTTTCAGGGGTTTCGGCCATACCCGCCCGAACAGGGTTGAGATCCACATAGGCCATGGCCGCCAGAATGGCCTTTTCATCGAGAAGGGCCTGACTTTTGAAATGTCCCTCCCAGAACCTGCCGGAAATGCCTTCCTCCTGATTGGCTTTTCTTGCAATCGACTCATTGAGCATCCGCATGAACCACGAAACATCATAAAGGCGGTTTCGGTAGAGGCCTGCCAGCTCATCGAGCCTGAGCTGATCCGATGCGCTCAGGTCTTCGGTTTCTGAGAAATAACGTCTCACAACATCCGGCCCCTTGAAAAGCTGTGTCCAGCGGGTGAAGACTTCACGATCCGACAAGGTAAGGGCACGGTTCTCATCCACACGCAGCACGATGTGGTAGTGGTTGCTCATGACCGCATAGGCCGCCACATCAATGGAAAAGATGGCCGAAAGCTCCATGATGCGCTCTGCAATCCAGCCCCGTCGGTGGTCAAAGTCCATGCCGGATTGCATGTCCTTGCCACAGAGAAAGGCCCTGCGGACACAGCGGCAGACGCAGTGATACCATGGGGTGCTTTCAAGGCTGATGAGGGTGGATCGGGGGTAGGTCATGGGGCACTCCTGTAAAGATAGGATTTTGTTTTTAAAGGGAAAGATAAGGGGTTTTGGAATGGGGGTCAAGGACAGTGCCTCAGGACAAAGTGGGTGTCCTGTGGTTGGATTTAGGACAGTGCCTCAGGGCAAAGAGGGTGTCCTGTGGTTGGATTTTGTGGTTGGACTGTGGTTGGAGCACAAGACATTTTTTTCACGGATCAGGGCCCAAAGGCCTGCGGCCTGTCTGGCGGCATCGGGAGGGACGAAGTGGGTTTCCTGTGGTACTTCTTGACTGTGGCACTTGTGGTACTTTGCTTTCCGAAGTGCCGAATCATCCATCACTGTCCCGGACGAACGGCGCGCACAAAATAGCGACGGGGCTTAACGTTGGTGCTGCCCAAGCCAATACTGAAGTTCACGATCCACGCATAGCTCGTATCGGGGGCGTGGAGAGTAGACGACCAGTAACAGTCACCTACAGACATTCTGACCTTACATGGGGACAGGTACAGTCCCACCAGTTCTTCTTTGGTCGGCAGTCGCCAGCCGGTTTTCCCGCCCAGGTTAAGGCCTGCGGCATAATTCATGGCCGCATCCCAGTTCATGGGGCCTGCCGTCTCCTGCTGCCACATCAAGCCACTGACCTTGTCCGTCACCGTCCCATCATGGCTGACCTTGCACGGCCAGGCCATGACTGCGCCAGACATAACCAGCCCCGCCAGAGAGAGGATGGTTGCCAAAACCATGATTCTCAACAAATTGCCAAATGCCTTTTTCAAAGTGAATACCTCCTTGGTTAATAGGACAAAGTGGGTGTCCTGTGGTACTGGTGCGGGTGGGAACAAAGACCAAGTGGGTGTCCTGTGGTTAATAAAAAAAGTAACTATTCAGCAAAAAAGACTGACGCATGATTTTACAGGTAAATCTTAAAAAATGAAAAAGATAATCAACGATTAAAAAATGTCCTGCTATTGAAAACCTGTGCTATAGAAATTCCGTCATGCAC
>Ga0265295_1006118_pt1 | contig 14753 bp, 9 predicted proteins | sample Munlansysbiofilm_FD_192503 | JGI IMG/M metagenome (GOLD analysis project Ga0265295, IMG submission 192503) | Leachate microbial communities from a municipal landfill in Southern Ontario, Canada - Methane capture system biofilm | ecosystem: Engineered > Solid waste > Landfill > Unclassified ... | reverse complement strand
TAAAAATGTCAAAGCCATTACGTTTTTTTCTTTGTTGGAGCCCCCACCAGGGATCACCGAGCAGTAGCGAGGTAATCCCAAAGTGGGGGGGAATAACATATGTTATGAATTTGCTGCGGCTACCCAATTAATAAAAATGTCAAAGCCATTACGTTTTTTCTTTGTTGGAGCCCCCACCAGGGATCACCGAGCAGTAGCAAGGTAATCCCTGATTATTGATTTATTGACTCTTTCCCAGACATTATCTTGACATTACTCAAGTCCCTCTTAAAGAATCTCTCAGGAGTCTCACCTGTAATCTCTTTGAAATCTCTTATGAAATGAGACTGATCATAGTATTTTCCCTTAAAAACAATATTCTGATAATCAATACCCATATCACTATTAATAGATTCCCAGATCCTATTAATCCGGATTATCCTCTCCAATTTTTTTGGAGATGTCCCTACTCGTTTAATAAACTGCCTCTGAAGCGTCCTTGGACTTACTGAAAACTCACCCTCAATATCAGTAATACCCTTTACAAAATTAGGGTCAATAATTTTATCATAAAATAGATCAATACAATCAGGTATATATGCATCAGATATGTACTCATCAATAAAATTCTCAAAACAGATAATCCATTGATCAACTATTTCATACATTTCTAAACGGCTCATCAAATCCTTAAAAGGATCAACTGGAAGATCAACATAAACTGTCTTTTCCGAATCCAGATTCAAGTTGAAAATCCTTGATAAAACAGATGGCCTGCAAGTAACAATAAAAGTTGTGCTAGATTTATTTACTCTCATCAATCTTGATCCGGAAGTAACAGGAGCTATGAAATAGGAGGGAAGTCTTCCTATTGGAGGATCAATCATAAAGGGGGGAGTTCCAAAGTGGAAAACCAAAGAGACATCTTCCCTGGGAATAAATTTTTCCAGTATCTCTTCGTGATCAGATGATTTTATCTCTTCATATTGTTTAACAAACCATCTGATACTCTCTTTTGGTCTATGGAAAGTTACCTCCATAATACAAATCCTTAATTAATAAGATCTTTCGTCTCTACCTTCATACCAATTTATGAAAGAGGTGTTTACAACCCTATTTCCTCCGGGAGTAGGGTAATTGCCTGAAAAGTACCAGTCTCCTGTGTGACCTGGAATAGCTTTATGTAGATTATCAATAGTTTGAAATACAATTTTTACATCTGCTTTAATAGTGGAGTTTTTAACCATCTGAGCAATTTTAAGTGATATCTCATCATCTGTGAATGGGGAGTAAATCTCTTTAATGTGATTAATAACCTCCTCTTTCTTAAGGCCCACCTGATCCTTACACTTTTTATAGACATTATCAATCACACTATTCTTTCCTCTCTCTCTCAGTAGTTCAATAGCAGCGTTAAAAGCCACAAATTCCCCCATTTTGGTCATATCTATACCATAACAGTCAGGATACCTTATCTGTGGAGCAGAGGAGACGATTACTATCCTTTTAGGGCCCAGACCATCAAGTATTCTAAGAATACTTTTTCTCAATGTTGTTCCTCTAACAATCGAGTCATCCATTACAACAAGATTATCTTCTGGATTTATGACACCATATGTTACATCATAAACGTGTCCGGCCATCTCATCCCTATCAGAATCAGAAGTTATAAAGGTTCTGAGTTTTACATCCTTGATTACAATTTTCTCCATTCTCGGCTTTGCCGAAATTCCCATTTTTGAGCAGAATTTATCAAGTCCCTCTGCCATTCCCATAAATGCTGTTTCAGCAGTGTTAGGTATAAATGATAGTACTGTTTTATCCAATTCCCCCTCCACTGAGTCAGAAATTTGGTTTGCAAGGAGTTCTCCAAGTTTCTTTCTTTCACGATAAATGCTTCTATCATTACCTCTTGAAAAGTAAATTCTTTCAAATGAACAACTTGACCTGTTTTGAGGCTCTCTTACCTTGATGTGACTTATCTCCCCACTCTTTTTTATAATAAGGGCATATCCAGGATCAATCTCTTTTATTTTAAGATCGTCGATATTGAAAGCTGTCCTTATAACTGAAGCCTCTGATGCTACAACAGCTATCTCTTCATCTTCGTAATAAAAGGCAGGCCTAATACCCCAGGGATCTCTCATTACAAATGCATCTCCGTGTCCCGCGACTCCAGCTACTGCGTACCCACCATCCCAGTCGGCACAACTTCTGGATAAAATATCCTGCCAGTTAAGATTGTTCTCAATTTGAATTGAAATATCTTCTCTGGAAAAACCGATGTCTCTGTAATGTCTGTATCTATTTTGAATTTCATCATCCATAAAATAGCCAACCTTTTCAAGAATTGTGACTGTGTCTGAATAGTTGCGAGGATGTTGTCCTGCCTTAATTAGACTTTGAAACAGCTCATCTGTATTTGTAAGGTTGAAATTTGCAGCTAATGCCAGATTACGGCTTCTCCAATTGCTGGATCGCTTAAGGGGATGAACAAGGTCAATATTATTTTTGCCAAATGTAGCGTATCTTAAATGACCAAGGTATATCTCTGATAGAAAAGGGATTATTCTCTTCGCATCTTCTGCTCTTAATTCTCCTACAATATTCTTATCTATCTTATCATCAATCGAATTAAACACCTCCTGAATGGGATTTGAACCACAAGACCTTACTCTGTCCATATATTTAAATCCCGGCTCCATATCCAGTTTGACGCTCACAATTCCTGCACCCTCTTGACCTCTGTTTCTTTGCTTTTCCATAAGTATGTATAGCCTTTTTATACCATACATAGTGGTACCATACTTTTCCTTATAATATTCAAGGGGCTTTCTAAGTCTTATAAGAGCTATTCCACACTCGTGATTTATTTTATCGCTCATTTATCTGGTCTGTTTAACTATTCCTTTGTTTTTTCTTCCGTCAATAAAAATATAGAGAGGTTTGGGAAAGCTAACAACTCTAAGGAATTTGCTTTCGTATTTTGCATTCATTGCGTTTAGTTTCTCAAAGTCAAGAATTCCATCATTTTTAAAAGGGTTTATTGTGAGGTATCCTATGCCGAATGATGTTAGGTTCTGAAAGAAGTGTGTTCCTTGACTTGGTTCAATTTGAAAATTTTTAAGACCACATTCAATTATTACTTTTGCTTCAGATATATGAGGCCATTTTACCGGTATTCCCAACCAAGGGTCACTTGAACCCCATCTTCCTGGACCAACAAGAATATAGCCTTTGTTTTCACTTTTATACTGTTTGTTCAATAGATCAATCTCATCTGCCATCTCTTTTGTCTTTGCACTGTCAAAATGCTCTTCTCTTACATAGATAATATCTGTAACTCTATCTATCATCCCTGCGCCGAGTGCTCTCTGAGAATAAATAATTGAATCAGAGAGATCTATTTTTTCCCAATCAAGAGATTTATTATCAAGACTCTCAGTAACAGGTCTAATTTGAAGAAAATTAAATATTTTGTCCTCTCCATAAGGAACATCCATATTTACTGCAAATTCAATTTCTACAGCAGATCTCATCTCCTTTTGACAAATTTCAAGCAAATCACTTAGCATTTCAGCTAATGGTAGAGTATCGTATTTGAGTATATGAGAAAAGGTTATTATTTTACGTCCATCTTCAAAGTTATTATCAACGATTCTCTGATTGTTCATATCCCAGGTAGAGGCTACATAGTTCATATTCCTGAAATTTTTGGCGTTGTTAATTGTGAATTTTCCCAAATTAACTGCATCATTGATGGATGTTTTAAATTTTTCAGGTTTGAGATCAAGAGCGTACATCTCATTCTGTGTCTCATTAAGGGCCAAGGAAGGAGTTGAGAGTTGGAGTATGTGTTTTGGATGCTTTGGAGAGAATCTCAATGTTTTTCCTCCCTCAACAACAAGTTTTCCGAGGCCGAATGCTAGGTTAACTATCCCATCTTCTGATTTTTCAGAACCGATTGGATAGAAGTTAATGGATCTTGCAACACCGGATAGAGTGGGGAAGAAGTATCCGGAGTCTTCTGTTCCGCATACATCTTGAAGTACCACAGCCATCTTTTCCTCACTCAAAAGATTTGAAGTTGCCTGAATGTAAGATCTACTGGCCGAAAAATAGACTGAAGCATATACACTTTTTATTGCTTTACCAAGAAGTCTAAGCATTTGGTCTTTGTTCTTAGTAAGAGGAATCATATAAGTAGAATAAATTCCAGCGAAAGGTTGATAATGAGAATCTTCAAGCTTAGAACTTGACCTTACAGCTATTGGGCTGGTAGCATTATCAATAAAAACTCTTAGATCTTGGACAAGAGATTCTGGCAACCTTGAACTTACAAATTCAGATAATATCTCTTCATCGGATATGTCAGAATTAATAACATATTGAAGACCATTTACCTTAATAAAATCATCAAAATAATCCGTTGCAATTACAGCACTCCTAGGAATAAGTATCTTAATACCAGGGTATTTATTAAGCAGATTGTATTTCTGCAACATATTATTTATAAAGGCAAGTCCTCTGGCTTTACCACCCAGTGAGCCCTCTCCAATTCTAGCAAACCATATATATTTACTATATGTAGAGGGATCAAACCTAGCAACCACCCCGTGACCGAGTAGTATTCTATAGTCTACAATTGCCTGAACAATATATTTTCTTAATTGATCTGTATCTTTGAAATGGCTTTTATCAGCTTTTCGAATTTTTGAAGCGAGAGAGAAAAGTCCTCTTGAATACATCCATTTTGAAAGTCTGTTTCTTGAGCCGTGAAAGAGAAGAACTTCTTCAGGAATATCCATAACAATGTGCTGCAAATCTCTTAAATCTCGGGCCCTTCCTAAAATTTCACCATTTTCTAGATCTCTGAATACAAAGTCCCCAAAAAGAAACTCTTCACTAATGTAGTCGCTTAATTCAATAAGCAGTGTTTTTGAGTACTTCTGCAAAAAACCAACACCTAACTCTTTGGCAACGCCTCTCATACTCTCTTGAGATGATTGCATTAAGATGGGCATATGTGGGTTATCAAGCTTTATCATCCGACAAAGATCTACCCCTGCATCCATCTTCTCAGTATGTGATGGATCATTTTTATTTATAACAAAAGCTACATCTGAAATTATTCCAAGTAGATTTTGTTTGTATTTATCGTATAGCTCAACAGCCTCGGAGTAATTAGTAGCTAAGAGAATTTTTGGTCTGGCTCTTTTCCTTAACTTTTGCTGTTGTTCGTTAAGTGCCTCTTTAAGAAACTCCGCACTTTGCTGAAGAACAAGTTTGTACAAGGCGGGTAAATATGTAGAATAATATCTTATTGAGTCTTCAACAAGCAGAATCGCCTGTACGCCTGTCCCCAAAATATCATCGTCTGCATTTATTCTATCTTCAAATAATTTAATTATGGCTAGAATAAGGTCTGCGTTTCCTTGCCAGCTAAAAATATAGTCAATTCCAGATTTGTCCTGACTATCGATTATTTTATATAACTCTTTGGAAAAATGGGTTAATAATACGAACGGGATAGTTGTACCTCTCCTTTTAAGTTGCCTGGAAAACCGGAAAACATCCAATTCACCAACATTGAACATACTTATTATAAGGTCAAACTCGTGTTCTCCTGCAAGAATTTTTGCTGCTTCATTTGAAGATGTAACCCACGTAAATGAAGGCGGATTACTAAGGTTCAGATCTACGTACTCTTTGTATATCTGAACCTCAATCCTTCCATCTTCTTCTAGAGTATATGCATCATAGCTGCTGCAAATCATAAGTACTCTTCGTACCCTTCTTTGCATAAGATTTTTATAATTTATCCTTACGCTTTTTTGACTTATTTTGCTATGTGGCATATAAATACATTAAAACCTATTTTGTATAGTCATAAAATCCTTTTCCAGTTTTTCTGCCAAGCAGATTTGCCCTTACCATCTTTTTTAACAGAGGATGAGCTCTATATTTGGAATCACCAAACTCCTTGTAAAGTACCTCCATAATAGCAAGGCAAACATCGAGCCCGATTAAATCCCCAAGAGCAAGTGGACCCATTGGATGATTAGCACCAAGTTTCATAGCTTCATCAATCTCCTCTGCAGTTGCAACACCATCAGCTAAAATTGAAATACCCTCATTAACCAAAGGAATTAGTACTCTGTTAACAACAAATCCAGGTGCTTCGTTCACAGATACAGGTGTCTTTCCTGCTTTTATTGCTAAATCTGTAACATATTGCTGTACTTCGTCTGATGTCAGTTGACCTCTTATCACTTCAACAAGTTTCATTACGGGAGCCGGATTAAAGAAGTGCATCCCGATAACTCTTTCTGGCCTTTTGGTAGATGCTGCAATTTCTGTAATTGATAATGAAGATGTGTTAGATGCAAGAATGGTTTCAGGTTTACATAACTTATCAAGTATCCCAAAAACCTCTCTTTTTATCTCAATTGTTTCCAGAATAGCCTCTACAACAATATCTGCATCTGCACAAGATTCATAATCAGTTGTTCCGGTTATTTGGGATAGGATCTTATCCATTTGCTCCTGTTGCATCTTTCCTTTTTCTACAAGTCTGGAGAGGTTTTTACGAATAATCCTCTCACCGGAGTCAAGTTCGGCTTTGTTGTATCCTTTCATTATAACGGTTATACCCGCCTGGGCAAAAGCTTGCACAATTCCACTGCCCATTGTGCCGGTACCAATAACTGCTGCTTTCATATTTAACTGATTGAATTATTAATTATCTGTTTTTAAATTCAGGCTTGCGTTTTTGGAGGAATGCCTCCATACCCTCTTTTTGATCCGATGTGCTAAAACAGCTTCCAAACAATCTGTTCTCTAGATTGGTAGACTCTTCAGTAGGGAAGTCTGTTGCATAATTAATTATCTTTTTTGATAACCTTACTGCAATAGGTGCTTTTGATGCAAAAGAGTTTGCCATCTGTAGAGCAGTGCTCATCAGTTCAGAGGGTTGTACAATTTTATTTACCAGTCCGATAGATAGAGCTTCTGCTGCATCTATTACCCTTCCGGAGAAAATCAATTCCTTTGCTTTAGCAGGCCCGATAAGCTTTGTCATTCTCACTGTACCTCCAAATCCGGGTGTAATGCCGAGACCCACTTCTGGTTGTCCGAATTTTGCATTTTCGGATGCAATCCTAATATCGCAAGAGATAGCAAGTTCACACCCCCCACCAAGGGCAAAGCCGTTTACAGCTGCTATAACAGGTTTTTCTGCCGTCTCAATTCTCCTAAAGAGGTCTGTTCCTCTTTTCCCGAAAGCCTCACCCTCTGCAGAGCTTAGGTTTGCCATCTCCTGAATATCTGCACCAGCAACAAATGCTCTTCCCTCTCCTGTTATGATTATTGCAAGTATTTCGTCGTCCTCTTCTGCTTTATCTAGTACAGCAGATAGTTCAGATAAAATTGTTGAATTTAATGCGTTTAGAGCAGATGGATTATTAATTGTAATAATACCAATATGATCCTCTTTATATAGTGATACAAATTGGAGATTCATAATGTGTTACTTTGTTTAGTTTGAACCATAAAGGTAACACTTTTGAACAATATTTCATCTACCATTAATCAAAGAGATTATGCGCCAGAAAATAAGATGGTGTAAAACAGATATATCAGACCTGAAATAACCATTGTAGCAGGAATTGTAAATATCCAGGCAGCAACAATATTCTTTGCGGTGGCCCATTTAACGGAAGCAACCCCTTTTGTAAGTCCAACACCAATTATTGAACCGGTTATTGTGTGAGTTGTACTTACCGGGATACCTCCAAGAGCTGTTCCAATAAGAGTTAGTGCTCCCGCTGTTTCAGCGCTAAAGCCCTGTACAGGTTTAAGTTTTGCAAGTCCATCTCCCAATGTTCGTATAACTTTCCATCCTCCTGTTATTGTTCCTAGTGCGATGACTGAATAGCAGGTTATAATAAGCCAAAAAGGTACATGAAATTCTCCGGTATTGTTGTAAAGATAATTATCAATAAATGAATTTGTTCCAGATACGCTGAAAAGAAGAATTGCTATTATCCCCATAGTTTTTTGCGCATCATTTCCGCCGTGTCCTAATGAAAATATAGCAGATGAAAAGAGTTGCATAACTTTAAAAACCCTTTCAACTTTCAACGGGTGCTTCCTCTTAAATATTAGCATTGTAAATGCCATTAATACGAAGCTTAGCACCGACCCAATAAGAGGGGAGAGAACAATGAAAAGAGCAATTTTGACTATTCCTGCAGCAACTAATGCATTGCTCCCAAATACAAACCAGGCTGGTCCTATCATTCCTCCAATTAGTGCGTGTGAAACGCTTATTGGTAAACCGTAATGGGTACACACCCATACCCAGACAACGGCTCCAATCAGGGCAGAAAGGATTAAAGGTGGAGTAACAATGTTTGGATCAATTATGCCTTTACCAATAGTGTTAGCTACGTGAATCCCAAAAATAAAATATGCGGCAAAGTTCCAAAAAGCAGCCCAAAGTACAGCCATTCCAGGGGATAGAACTTTTGTTGAGACTATTGTTGCAATGGAGTTGGCTGCATCATTCATCCCATTGAGAAAGTCAAACAAAAGAGCTATTAATATGGCTACAACTACTATTGTTAACATATCTATGCAAGTTTAATAATAATTGACCTTATACTATCTGCAATATCCTTTGCTCTATCCGTGGCATCTTCAAGACTCTGAACAATGTTTTTATTTTTAACCAGTTCAATTGCATCCCTCTCGTTTTGAAAAAGAAATGTATTGTACTCCTCGTACAATTCATCAACTTTATGTTCAATCTCCTTTATCTTTTTACATTTAATTAGAATTTCGCTGTTTTTCTTTGCAATATTTTCCAGCTCTTTTGCAATGTCGCTAACCAATTTAGCATCTTCAAGGATGGAATCTACGATGATTATTAGGTCTTTGGAAGGAGAGGCAGGTTTATACATAACAAATTTCCTTGCAGCATCGTGAATAAAATCCAGAAAAGTATCAATTTTTGATGCTAAAACGTGGATATCTTCTCTATCAAATGGTGTGACAAAAGTTTTGTTGAGTTCATCATATATTGTTGCAGCAATTTGATCGCCCTTTGTCTCTAGCTCCTTTATCCTCCTGTAGCTCTCTCTCTGAAGTTCGTAATTTGACTCAAGGTATAATCTTCTCAACTCCTCAGCGGCAGCCACAATGTTTTCTGTCTGAAGAATGTATAATGGGTAAAACTTTTTCTCTTTTACCACGAATAACTGGAAAAATCTATCAATTTTCATTTTTAAATGTTTTCGCAAAAATATAGCGGGATTTAGATTATTAAGAATAATCTAAGATTAAGAGGTGTAAAATTAACAAAAGCGTAACAAATATTGCTACGCTTATGTTAATCAATCTATTAAGAGGGGTCTAACTAATTAGAGTTAGACTTCTTTTTACAAACTTATCTAGCTCAACTCCTTTAAGCATCCCGTTTGATAATAATGCAAGATCACAGACTTGTTTAAGAAGGTCGTTCTCTTTCCCAAACGATGAAAGAAGATTTTTTCTAGCACCATTTATCTCTTCAATTTCTTTCTCAAGTTTGCTCTTATTCTCTTTGATTGCAACATCAATTTCCTCCTCCTTCTTCCCTTTGTTCTTCTCATTAATCTCTTGAAGTTCCTTTTCAGGAGCAGATATTTTTAACTCAAAATCACTAATATCATTTGACAAAGTTTCTGTTTTCAGTGCAAGAATCTTTTTTATTGCTGGATGATTATAGTTGACTATGATATTGTATGATTCAGGTAAAGAGCCATAGAAATTCATACCACCATTCATAGCTGACATCTCTCTGTATCGTCTCATAAATTCGCTTCTGGTGATGAGTACAGCAGGCTCTGTTTCTCCTAGGTTCTCAACACTAACACTATAATGGTTACCAGTTGGCAAGGCTGCTTCAAAAGCATTTGCAATATCTCTCTCCTCTGCTTGGGTTATTGCAGGCTTCTCCTTATCCTCTTTCTGGATGAGTTTATCAATATGATCCGAGTCAACTCTCATAAATGTTGAATCCTTAAATTTAGATTCAAGCAAGTTAACAAAGTGGGAATCAAGCTGACTATCAAAAATTAATACGTCGTAGCCTCTGTTTTTAGCACTTTCAATAAAAGAGTATTGTTCCTGTATCTCTGTAGCATAGAGGTATACGACTTTTTTATTTTTATCAGTTTGTTCATTTTCAATGAGCAATTTGTACTCATCATAACTGAAAAATTTGTTTTCAGAATTCTTAAGTAATGAGAATTTCTCAGCACGATCATAAAACTTCTCATCAGTAAGCATCCCATATTCAATGAATATTTTTAAGTTATCCCATTTCTCTTCTAAGGATTTCCTGTCATTTTTAAATATCTCTTCGAGCCTGTCTGCAACCTTCTTTGTAATGTGAGATGAAATTTTCTTCACATTCGAATCGGACTGAAGATAACTTCTGGATACGTTAAGAGGAATATCTGGAGAGTCAATAACACCGTGAAGAAGGGTTAGAAAATCAGGAACAATATTTTCAACAGAATCTGTTACGAATACCTGATTGCTATATAGTTGAATTTTATTTCTTGAAACCTCAATTTTGTCTTTAATTTTTGGAAAATATAAAACACCCGTGAGATTAAACGGATAGTCAACATTCAGGTGTATGTAGAAAAGAGGGTCTTCTTGCATTGGATATAGCTCCCTGTAGAAGCTCATATAGTCTTCTTCTTTAAGATCCGCAGGTTTTTTGGTCCATAGAGGAGTTGGATTGTTGACAATCTTATCTTTTCCTGTTTCAACCTGTTTTCCATCTTTCCACTCAGTCTCCTTTCCAAATGAGATCTCAACAGGTAAAAATTTGCAATATTTGCTAAGAAGATAATTAATCTTCTCTTCTGTCGCATACTCCTTTGATTCGTCATCCAGGTATAGTATTATATCTGTTCCTCTCTCTTTACGTTTACCTTTTCCAATTTCATATGATGGATCTCCTTCGCAACTCCACTTGACAGGCTCAGCTCCCTCTTTCCAAGAGAGTGTCTGAATTTCAACTTTTTTTGAAACCATAAAAGAGGAATAAAAACCAAGTCCAAAATGGCCAATGATATTATTCAGCTGATCTTTATATTTGTCAAGAAATTCACCGGCACTTGAGAAGGCTATCTGATTAATATATTTATTTACCTCCTCTTCTGTCATTCCTATACCATTGTCGCTTATAGTTAATGTCCCTTTTTTTGGATCGGAAGAAACCTTCACTCTAAGATCGCCCGTTTCGCCTTTAAGTTCACCTGAAGAGGCTAATGCTTTTAGTTTTTGAGTAGCGTCAACGGCGTTTGACACCAATTCCCTTAAAAAAATCTCGTGATCTGAGTATAGAAATTTTTTGATTATTGGAAAGATGTTCTCGCTTGTTACGCCAATAGTCCCTTTTTGCATAATATCTATTTTTATTAAATTGATTAATATTATTATTGATGCTTTAAAAAATCAAAAGGCATACCATTATTAAAATGGATGCCTTACACTGACATTTAGTCATAAATTGTGTTATTTACTTACCATTATGTCAAGGATCATATTGTCAGTATGCTTCATTCCTTCAGATCCAATTAATCCAAGATTTCTAATTGTCTTTTCAATATCTTCCTCAATAATCCCATCATTGTCTGAGATACAAATATTATCTAGGGCCAGAATTGAAGATTGAACTGAAGATGATACTCCTGATGCAACTTTTAATGCGCATCCAACCTTTGCACCATCACAGACCATTCCAGTAATATTTCCAATCATATTTTTGATTGCGTAGGTTATTTGTTTGTAGTTTCCACCTCTGAGTAGCACTATCCCACAAGATGCACCTGTAGATGCAATTACACATCCGCAAAGAGCAGATAATTTACCTAAATAATGTTTAATATGAATTGCAATAAGATTGCTTAAAATCAACGCTCTAGCTAGTTCTTCTTTGGTTGATCCCAGCTTGTCAGAAGCTGCAATAACAGGCAATGTAACTGTTATCCCTTGATTCCCGCTCCCTGAATTGCTCATTGCCGGTAGAGTACTCCCCGCCATTCTAGCATCAGATGCCGCTGCAGTTACAGCCATTGAATAGGTGAGGAGACCTTCTCCAAATATATTCTTGTGTATATTGTCCTTTATTGTCCTTCCAACTTGAAGTCCATATATATTTTTAAGACCTTCATCTGAAAGTGCTCTGTTCATAATCTCAGATTCGAGGATGAACTCTATCTCTTTAAAATTAACACTGTTAGTAAATTCCCAAATTCTTTCTACGGTAAGAGCATAATTATTATCAGAGTTTTTGTTGTCTTTTGTGTCATTTATATCACAACCGGATTGATCAAGAGAAAAGATAGTCTTATCATCAAAAATTATACTTGTAATTGAATCGTGATTATCTTCAATTATCACTTCTGCTTTATGATTACCAGACAGGCAAACAGCTTTTATAAAGAGTTTCTTGTTTGTGGTAGCTAAAGATATATTAACAAGATTGTCCGTTACCATCTTTTTTGCATTACTTATTGATACCTCATCAATCTCTTTGAGTACCTCCAGTTTGTATTCGCTTTTTCCACAAGTAACGCCCAGTGCAGCAGCTATATGAAGTCCAACCATCCCAGTGCCTGGCACCCCTACACCCATTCCATTTTTTAGGATATTTGCACTCACCTCTACATCAATTTTCTCAATTGCTCTCTGTAATTTTTTGATCTCTTCAGAGGCTCTGGCTACAGCTAAAGAGACAGCTACCGGTTCTGTACAGCCCAGGGCAGGTTTAACCTCCCTCTTTAATAGCTCAATGATTGAATTGTCGCTTATTCCAATCATTTTGTTTTCAGATTAGTTTCGTTAAAAAAATTAATAACCTGATTAATTAATGCATCAATATCAGATTCTCTTTTAATTGTCTCGATAGGGAATCCTAAAGTGACAACACTATAATTGCCTTTGTACGCCACACCTGCTGAAATATTGTTATCTGCATATCTGAATATAGTCCAAGCATCTTCTCCTCTCGGCTCAAGTCCATCAGGTGATTCAGATGTATACGAATATTGATTTAGAGTTGTGTGAAACGATAACTCCCCGCTAAATTTGTATGGACTTTGTACAGATTTAACATATCCTGTACGACTTGCGTGGTTTGTTCGCCATTCATATTTAAGTGTGTTTTGAACGAATTTTTTTGTGGTATCATCCATCTCTATACTATCCCAAACATCTGTTGCAATATATGATCCACTAATCAGGATATTTCCACCAACTTGTGAGTAGTCCTCTATCGCTTTGATAATGCCGGGAGTGAATACCTTAAAGTTTACTTTACCAAGACCTCTTCCCATTTTATATTGCCTCTGCTTTCCCATAATGAAATCAACAATATTATATGCCTTAAGATCTACAGAACCTTGTTCAACAGCTTCTCTGCTTGTAGAGACAAAACTATAACCCATTTTTGCAAAGGCCTGACCATGAATAGCAGTAAAGTCAAAAGTGTTTCCTGAAATAACCTTTGTCTCATAATCTCCATAAGATGCTCCAAAACCTGGAGAATCATCATCCATCCACGGAATCTCTCTTCTGAATTCATATTGACTTCCTATGTAAGAGATATCTTTTAAATAGGGAACTCCGTTATCATCGTAATCAGAAAATCCACCCATTGTTGTATCTGGAGTTGCAAAATGTGACGGTGCAGAGACTCTAGTGAAACCATTTACAATTAAAACAGTTCCTTTACTATCAGGAGCATTATATAGTGAGAGAATTTCTGATGGGAAGCTCTCGCCTCCCTTATTAATTGCTGTAACTTTAAAAGAATAAAGAGTTCCTTCTTCAATGTCTAGTGCAAGGGAGTTGCCCTCAACAACTCTGCCATTATCGAAACCTAAGTCACCTATACGTGTATACACAACAAATTTTTCTGGAGAGGCAGTAGCTTCAAGAGTATCTTCAACACCTCGCCAGGTGAGGAGAGCAACATCATTGTGAAGAGATGCAGAAAACTCTTTAACAGGCAATGGTTGTACAACATAATCTTTTCCAGCAGAAGCTGATAGATATTTAAGCATCCCCTTATATATTGCTCGAGATACTGTAAATCTGAACTCTGGGTCTAATCCGTATCTCATATCGGCAAGATTTTGATGAGATAGAAGCTCCAACAACATAGAGGGAATATTAGGTGAACGTGATTCTGAATAGGATCTGTCCCAAATACCTCTTCTTTGCCATAATGGTTCATATTTTGATTGTATATCATCAACTATTTGAGTCTGAATCATATCTGTTAGATATCGCCCTTCAATTCTATCTCTACCATCTGGATATTGATCTGAACCATTTGAACCTCTGGTGTAAATTCCAAGGGTTCCAATAATTGAGTCATTACGAGTTGTTCCGGCATCGGTATGAAATGCAAAAGCCAGATCAACCGGTATATTTAGTCCTTTCTCTTCAGGGTTAACAGTGGATCCTCCCGATATTACATTAACCCACTTTCCACGTGACATATAGTCATCATTGTAATCGTTTGCATTTTGATTAGGTGAGTAAATAGTATCAGAGAAACCAGCCCACTGAAGCCAGTATCTGGCACCCTCTGTGAATCTTGGATATCCGCTAATTACTGGCTCAACGTCCAAATTAATTTTTACTTTAGAAACCGGTTCTATGGAGGAGCTCTTAATATTTAATTCAGAACCATCTTCAGAAGGTTT
>Ga0265295_1006117_pt1 | contig 14753 bp, 14 predicted proteins | sample Munlansysbiofilm_FD_192503 | JGI IMG/M metagenome (GOLD analysis project Ga0265295, IMG submission 192503) | Leachate microbial communities from a municipal landfill in Southern Ontario, Canada - Methane capture system biofilm | ecosystem: Engineered > Solid waste > Landfill > Unclassified ... | reverse complement strand
AAAATGTGTCAAGAGCTGCGAAGATTTTAAAGATATAGGTGATTATAAAGGTTTTTTGAGTACAATTCTTGGAAAATTAATGTGCGAAAGTTGAGTTAGTATTTCAACATTTGAAATCAAGGTATTTGAGCTATTTTCCAGTGTTTTACCTACTGTTAAAGATTGTTTTAACAACGCCGATATTTCATTCCCTAGATTATTTATAGATATTTCTATCTCACCTTTTGAATTCGGCACTTTGGTAGTAAAATCATATTTTGAGAAGTCTTCAAGAACTTTTGAAATATTATTCAAATCAGTCCCTACTTTTTGATTTAAAACATCCAACATTTCATTGAAAGTATTTTTTAGTTCTTGCAAACTTTGGTTTTGTGTGTCATTTTTTACTTTTAGATTTAAATGACCATTTTTAACCTGTGCAACCACTCTTTTCACATCATCAATAAGTGCATTATCTTGAATAATCAACTTTTGCGTTTTTGTGATATTTTCATTGACTACTTTGGACATAGTCCCAAATTCATCTTTGGAATTCATATTTATTAATTCTACATTATTTGTTTCTTTATTCAAAAATCCAAAGAATGATAACAAACCATGTTGAAATGTTGAAAGTTGAGCTACTATAGATTTTGAGATAACTTGTATTACGAACATAATAATTATAATAGTAAAAATTAAAATACCAATAATAAGGTTTGTGGTAATTGAAGCAGTTTCTTTAAATATACTACCCATTTCTTCTGTTTTTTTGTTATTTCCATCTTGCCATTTTATAAGCCCAGCTTTTAGAGGTCTCCATTTGCTAGTCGCCAAAGAGTTATCTTCTTTTGTGAGTGTTTCATCTTTTTTGACTTTTTCTACTAAATTAGCTAAAATAGCTTTTTGAGAATCGTAAAGAGTAGCTATTTCAAATTTTGTAAATCCTTGAGATATATTTGAACTAGCCTTAAGATTATTTATCAAACCATCCAAATCAGAAACTGCTTGAATAAAATTATCTTTTGCCTTTACATCAGATGGATTTACGATAATCCCTCTTAGTGCATTTGATACCTGTAGTCCCTGTTCTGAAGTTTTGACAATAACTACCGATAAATCTTCAAACTCACTTGTGTGTTGATAGTTTTCTTGCAAACTACTCATTTTCATATATGACACTATAGCTACTATACTAAGAAACAGTGTAGCTATAAAAGTGATCATATTAATTTTTGCATTTACTTTTAAATTTTGTAAAGTCATTGCTAAATCCTTTTTATTTTAAAATTACTTGGAATAATCATCACTCCAATTTTTAATATAGTTTACTTTTAGTATCATCATATGGAGGTAATGGATATAAAATATACATTTAACTCTAATATATTAGATTGCTAGAAGTAATTGTAACTTAATATACTTAAAATAATCTAATATATTAGGGTATAAATTGAAAAATATTGATAACTATGATGAAAAGTTGAGTGAAAAGTTGCATCTTAAAATAGGTGAAAATATTAAAAGAATAAGAAAAACTAAGGGAGTATCACAATTAAAACTTGCCCATGCAATAGGATACAAGTCTGTATCACCCATTTCATGTGCAGAAATATATTATAACAAGATACATTTCAATGTAGAACAATTGATTAAAATAGCATATGTTTTAAATGTTCCAATAAATGCTTTTTTTGATGGTGTTGAATATGGTATTTTAATATCTACCGAAGAATATTAATTAAATTTGATGTTATTGTACAAAATATCTGTTTTAGTCCTTTTATCAAAAATCTATCAATTTTATGCTAGAATCATTCAATATGCCTAAATGCACTAAGGAATGAGAAATGTCAGTAAATGAAGAAGTATTGTCTTTGCCTTCTATTGATAAAATTCATCTTATTGATGAGTTGCTGTTGAGTATTGACTTACCATCAAAAGCTTAATTAGTGGCTATGAATTGGATACATAATAACTTATGACTAGATACAAAATACAAATCAGCGGTATTGTTCAAGGGGTGGGATTTCGTCCTTTTGTGAAAAACCTCTCACTCAAATATCAGATAAATGGGTTTGTCAAAAACGATTCTAGTGGTGTGGAGATAGAAGCTCAAGGGGTGGATAGTGACTTGGATGAGTTTGTATCTCAAATTCGCCAAAACCCTCCACCTCTTGCGAAAATAGTTGACTTTAGTATCACACAAATAGCACTACAAAATGATGAAGATTTCAAGATAATTTTGTCTGATGGTACAAAAACTAAGACCACTTTTGTATCACCTGATATGAAAATTTGCAAAGACTGCATAAGTGATATTACGAATCCAAAATCAAGATTTTATGGCTATTTCGCTACCAATTGTACAAACTGCGGTCCAAGATATTCTATCATCAAAACTCTCCCTTATGATAGGAAAAACACCTCTATGATTGAGTTTGAGATGTGTGATGAGTGCAAGAAAGAGTACAACGACAGCTCAAATAGAAGATTTCACGCTCAGCCAATAGCATGTGCTAAATGTGGCCCAAAACTATATCTGTATGACCAAAACAGGGCTTTGATAGATGGTGATGCTCTGATGCAAACGGCGAGACTTATAAAAGAGGGCAAAATAGTAGCTATCAAGGGGCTAGGGGGCTTTCATATAGTTTGTGATGCTACTAATTGCAATAGTATAGAAAAGCTAAGAAATGCTAAGAATAGACCATTTAAGCCATTTGCTTTGATGTGTAAGGATATGGAGCAAGTCCAAAAATTTGCTTTTTTGAATGAGAGAGAAAAAGAGGTGCTTTTATCCAAAGAATCCCCAATCGTAATACTTGATATAAAAGATGATTTTTCACTTTCACCCCTCATTGCCCCACATATCAAAAAAATCGGCTGTATGTTGCCTTATACTCCTTTGCAAGTATTGCTTTTTGAGTCTTTGGAGTACCCAATAATCGCTACTAGTGCAAACCTTGGTGATGAGCCTATTATCGTAAATATTGATGGGATTTATGAAAAATTGCCTTTTGTGGAGTTCGTGCTTGATTTTGATAGGGAAATTGTCAATGGTGTGGATGATTCTTTGGTTCAGGTGGTAGATGATAAGGTACAAATACTTAGATGTGCTAGAGGGTACGCACCTTTGTCTATGAAACTTCAGCAAACACTAGCCCAAAATACCCTATGTGTTGGGGCAAATCAAAAAAATACTATTGCTTTTGGATATGGTGATAATCTAGTTTTAAGCCCACATATTGGGGATTTGGATAGTTTGGCTAATATAGCTTTTTTCAAAAATACCCTTGATACATTCAAATCTTTTTATGACTTTGAACCAGAAATCATAGTATGTGACAAACACCCAAATTATGAAACTACCAAATGGGCAAAACAACAAGGTATAAAGATCAAAGAAGTACAACACCACAAAGCTCATCTAGGTAGTGTGAGATTGGAGCATGGTTTGAGTGGGGATTTTGTGGGATTTATCTTTGATGGTACTGGGTATGGTGATGATGGAGCGTTGTGGGGCGGTGAGGTTTTTGTGGGAGAAAGTAGAAAATACCACTTCAAACCTATCAAGCTTCTAGGTGGACAAAAAGCTATCAAAGAGCCAAGAAGAGTAGCTCTTAGTATCCTTTTTGAAAGATTTACTTTTGATGAGGTGAGCGAGATGGATTTGGAGTGTGTGAAATCATTTGACAAAGATGAACTTAGACTTCTATACACAGCATACACAAAAAATATAAACGCCCCTCTTAGCTCATCCGTGGGTAGGATATTTGATGCACTTGCCTCTTTTGCTGGAGTTTTGCAAGTCCAAAGCTATGAAGGTGAAAGTGGCTTGCGATGTGAGGCTTTGTGTTTGGAAGAGTTTGAAGAGAAGTTTGATTATGTGCTTGGCGGTGATGAAATAGATATAGATATATTAAGTGCCATTTTGAATAAAACAGACTCAAAACGGGAGCTTTGTACTAAGCTTTTAAATACCCTAAGTGACATCATCATACAAATAGCAACAAACGAAAAGCTAGATATAATCCTTGGTGGAGGAGTATTCCAAAACAAAACACTACTTCAAAAAGTGCTAAAAAAAGCTAAGCCCTTGGGTATAAATGTATATTTTGGTTGTGAAATACCTGTAAATGATGGGGGGATTAGTGTAGGGCAGTTGTGGAATGTGGCTTTAGATTTGTAATATATTTGACATTTCGGCGATATTCGCCTATAATTATAAAAAAGATTTAAGGTCAAATATGACACAACAACAAATTAGTAAGCTTTTAGATTTACCTGAGCGAACACTTAGAGATTGGAAAAGTGGTAGAAATAGGCTTTATACATTATTATCAAACCTTGAATATAATGAGGTAAAATCTAAAATTGGTGTTGTTGATTTGACAGATATTGTAGAATTTGAGCCATCAGAGTTTTCTGTAAATCTTTTTTGGCAAACAAATAGCGTAAGTCACCAAAAAGTAAATGCTATTATTTCAAATTATCTTGGAACACTAAATCGTAAAGATATAGAACAACTTTGCCAGAAATTTGGAAAAAATATGGTCAAATCTGTTCTTGATAATAAATATAAATCAATCTACAAACAAGGATTTATTTCAACCAGTGGTATTGATATTCCAGTGAGTGGAAAATATAAAGATAACCCTATATATAAACAACTATTAGGAATCATCAATGACATCTGATGTAACAGCTGTTTTAAATACAATAAAAGATTTGCAGATTTTTGATGATGAACTCTACTTTGTAGGTGGGACAGCACTATCTTATTATCTCAATCATAGAATTTCAGAAGATATTGATATAGTTTCCATTAAAGTACTTGAATATAAAAAAATTATTCCTGCAATGCTAAGTCTAGGTGCTAAAAAAATTGAAGATGAAAATATTTTTGCACTTAGACTTGCTGGATTAGTTCCTGATGAGTATATTATAAAATTTGTGATTGATGGCGTAAAAGTAGAGTTTTTCAGTGCAAATCGCCCCATTCAAAAAGAGATTTTACAAACATTGGATTTTATAAGATATGAGAACTCAACTTTAAAAGTATTAGATATTAAGTCAATTGCAAAATTGAAACTTGTGGCATTTTTTGGAAGAGAAAAGAGTAGGGATTTGTTTGATTTTGGCTCAATGCTTGAGCATAAAATACTATCACTTGATGAAATTTTGTATATTGCTCAAGAGTCGAAAAATATCAAAGAAAAAGATGACTTAGTAAAATTTATTTCAATCAAACAAGAGCCAAATAATGATGAAACAGTCTATTTAAGCGAAGAAAATAGACTTAATTTATCTTTTGAAGATATTAAAAAACAAGTTTGCTTAAGGTTGAATTCAAATTATGCTATATAAAATGAATTTTTAGAATAAAAATCATGAGACAGATTATATCCTTTAGATAGTGTGGTAATATGTCGTAATTTCCATGATTTCTCCAATTTTATTTTTTCCCAAAAAGAAATAAGCCAACAAAAAAACTGATAGCTCCATCAATATAAAACATCATAACTTGATCAGTATCAGAACCAGTAACTGCATTTATTCATAATAATTGATATTATCTACTCAAAAGCCTTGGAATTTGGTTTTAACATGATAAAATTTCTAGTATCTTTTTTGATACATCAAATCAATCCCTTGAGTATTGTCCTCAAATCCTAGCTCTACATTCCATCTTTTTGTGAGTTCTCTTTGGAGGATGAGTCTTCCTCCGTCGGCTTTGTTTTTTAGGATTACCATGCTTTTTTTGGATATGTTTTTCCCTATTACGGTCTCAATATATTGGTTGGTTTGGTCGTATTCAAAGTATAGTACATCAAGTCCTAGCTCTTTGGCATAGTCTTTTGATAGTTCATTGACCAAAAATAGTGATACTTGTGAGCTTTTGCTTTGTTCATTCATAGCTGGGTTTGAGGCAAATCGTGTACCAAAAATAAGGTATGACAAAATATCCCTTTGACTCATGATAGGGGTAGAATGGAGATTGATTCTTGGGCTATTTAGTGTGCCACCTATATTGATAGTGATATCAACTTCCTCCAATTTATGCAGTGCATGGATATCCAATATTGGGTCAATAGGCTCTACACCTCGGAAGTATAAATTGGAGTTTTTCAACAAATAAGTTCTTCCAAGCTCAGCATAAGAGCCTGAAATATCTTGTAGTGAACCATATATTCTGGTATTTCCACCATATGCTTTTTTGAGGTATAGTACCGAAGATGCTTCAAGATTGATATTTTTGACACTGTAGTTGAACTTATCTACAAAAAGTGCCAATTCCAAGGCAATATCTTCTACAAAAAAGTCTCTTTTTGTAAGGATATCTTTATTTTTGGAGATGATTATGATATCTTTGTCTCTGTTTATACTTGAATTTGGTGCTTCATAGATAGCTGTTAGGTTTTTTAAGTGCATATCCCCACCTATCAAAACCTGCCCATTTGCATAATCTACCACAAGTTCTGAAGTCACAAATCCACTACCATAACTACTATGAGCCATAAATAAATCTTTTGTATCTATATTTATTCTTATAGTATCATCTAGTTTTTTTGTCTTAAATGCAATATCTCCAAAATCAATATATGAATCAAAAGTTTCCATATCAAAATAAGCTTGAGTTTTCAGTGCAAAATCTTTTTGCAAACTCATATCAAACAAATCTGATATTGTGAAATTGAATTTATCAAAAAACAAAAAATTATCTTTTACAAATCCCACTACATATAGTTTGCTAATATCACTTTTATCATAGGTGATTTTTGGTGATGTGATATCAAAGTTCCAAATATCATCTTTGGATATGATAGTAATATCAAGTTTTCCAGTTAAATTCAAAGGTGAGATATCTAGTAGTTTTGATATCTCTTTTTCAAAATCTCCAAGTGACAAAATAGATGTTTTGGAATTGATTCCATTTTTGGTGCTTGTGATTTTGGTATTGAATGATTTGTTTTTGATTGTGGCATTGAAATCTTCAAGATTACCATTGATAGAGCTACTTAGGACAAAATTCTTATTCAAAATCACATTTGCATCAAGAATCAAATCATTTTCATATTGACCTTTTAGGTTTGCTTTGAGTGAATTTATTTTGAGATTTGTTGGTATTTCATAGAAATCATTTGGGTTTAGTTCTTTGATATTCACATCAAATAAAAACTTCTTAAAATCATTTGTATTTATAGACGCTTCAAATAATTCTGATTTTAAGTTTGCTTTGAGTGTGGAGTGTTGAAATCCAAGTTCTAGTGCCAAAGGCTCCAAAAATGACAAATCCAAATCATCGTATTTGAGGTTGGATAACAAACTTTTTGAGCTAAATACCATATTCTCAAGCTTATCAAGATTTGCAATCAACTCAAAATCTGATGATGTTTTACCAATAGTTGATGTTGTTTTGAAATTGCCATTTAGTTTTATGTCATTTGTTTGGATGTCTAGTTGAAAATTTGCTTTATTTGCCGAAAAATTTATCATATTTGAGTCCAAATCTACATCAAAAATCAAATCAAAAACACTTTGAATCTTCGTGTAGTCTTCATTGATATGCAAAGTACCTTTTAGTGAAGTAAGTGGTAGTTTTATAGGTATTGTTTCATTGATGATTGTATTTGCCAAGAGGGTAGTATCAAAATCAATTTTTGACAAATCCCCCAGAAATTGACCACGAAAGATAATATCATTTTGAAAATACTTTTGTTTTGCTTGAGGTATGATTGTATCTGTGTTCAAGCTAAATTGTAAGCTTGAAATATCATGGTTTTTGATACTGACATCTGTATCTATCTTTGAGACAATATCTTGATATGTGATGAGCGTTTTGATATTTGATACTATATCTTGAGCTTTGATATCATAAGTACCATTTGCCAATATATTATCAAGTTTTATAGGTTGATTATTGTGTATTAAAGAAAAAGTTTTTGAATTTGCTTGAAAGTCGAAACTATTTGTATCCCCTTTGATGTTCAATAAAATATTGTCTATATGAGATAGATTTGATGAAGTAAGTTGATTGATAAATTCAAGATTTAGGATTAGTGATGAGTCTAATTCATATTTTGTATTATTTATATGGATATTGCTTTGAATATCACCAATATTTGAAGTGCCTTTGATATCTAAGTTGGCATTTATATTTGTTTTGAAATCATAGCTGATATCTGAGCCATTTATTTGGAGGTTTTTTATATCCAAAGTATCATATTTGATATCTTCAAAAGAGCTTTTGAGAGATTTAATGTTCAAAGAATTCAAAGGGATATTTAGCTCTTCTTGCGAATCTGAGTCATTTTCAAGCAAACTCATATCAAACCCAACTCCCAATACCTCAAGCTCATATATATAAACCTCAAGCCACAAAAGAGATAAAATACTAGGATTTATATAGAGTTGTTTTATTTGTATTTGGTTGTTGTAGTCCAAATTCTCTATATGAAGTCCTTGCCATAGTGTACCATCTAGTTTTGAATAAGTGATATTTGTACTTTGAGCGATATAATCAAATACTTTTTGCGTGATATATTTTGAGTTTAATAGTCCAATAAAAGCAATACTCACTACAAATGCAATAGAAATAAATAGTATTTTTAGAGTTTTCAAAATACTTGTCCTATACCAATATGAAATACAAATCCACTATCTCTAAGTGGAAAGCCAAAATCCACACGCAAAGGACCAATAGGAGTATAATATCTAGCCCCAATTCCTACACTGTTATAAAATCTTTCATTAAAACTATTTGATTTTTGGCTCAACATTGTAGAGTCAAGAAATGTAGCAATACCGATATCTTTATAAATATTGTATTCAAACTCTATAGTACTATCAATCATGCTCAAGCCACCATAAGGATTATCTTCACTATCAAGTACACCTACTTTTTGATAAGTATATCCACGATTGCTATAGTCTCCTCCAGCAAAAAAATGTTTGAAAATAGGCAAATCATGGTCTATTGAACCAACTATTGTTTTGAAAGAAGTTGTAAGTTTATCAAATGATTTGATATATCTAAATTCTGTCAAAGTTTTGAGATATTCTATCTCACTTCCCAAGCTTTGTGTTCCATTTTCTATATAAAAAGAGAGGTAATATCCATTCTTTGGATTGAGTGCGGAGTCTCTTCTATCCATAATTGCATTGTAAAATAGAGAATTTAGTAAATAATTCCCACTTTCATACTCTTGCAGTTTGGATTTAATTTTGCTATGTTCACTAAGCAGTCCTATACTATGTGTGAGTCCAAATATATCTTTGGAAATGGCAATTTGCTCTTCAATTTTTCTTTGTTTATAGCTTAGGTAGTCCATATCTTCATATGTAATATCATTGTTTATTGATACTCCATCAAGATAAAAATAGGGATTATAGAAGTTATTATATATTTTGTATCCATCTTGGTTGATATTTGTGCCTATTGTAAATTTCTTGAGATTTCCTAAAAAATTATCATTTTTATATTGGGCTTTGAGTCTTCCCCCAGTATTTGTGTCATAGCCTATAGAGTACATAGTTTCCCTATATGCACCTTCTAAAAGCTTGATATTGACGGGGATTACATCATCTGTAGTATCCAAGTCTTGATCAATAGAAATGTATTTAAATATCCCAAAATTATAAAGCCCTTCATAAGTGCTGTCTATAAGAAGTGAGTTATAAAGCTCACCTTTTTTGAACTTCACCTCTTTTTCAATATACTCAAGGTCAATCCGTGCATCATTATCTATTGTAATATCACCAAAATATTGTGGGTTGTTTTTGATTACTTTATACACTATATCGACTTTATATTCATCTATATCCACATAAGCTTTTGCATCAAGTTCAGCTTTTGGATAGCCTACTTTTGCTAGATGTCCAGTGATTGCTTTTTTGGAATTTGAAAAGTTAATAGTTGTAAATTGTTTATTTACTTCTATATCAATAAGTTTTTTATATTTTTCATCTATTTCGATAGAATTTATCATAATGGGACGATTTTTGATAATATTTATAGTGGCTTTATTGTCCTTGATTATTGTGATAATATCAGCTTCATAAAAACCAAGACTTTGAGCATATTCCACTAGTAATTCTTCACAAATTTGTATATCATAAAGACTAAAAGTAGGATTTTTTTGCCAAAATTTATAAAAAGGTGGATAAGTGATATTGCAAACTTTATTTAAATTACTTGTAGAAAAATCGCCCAATACTAAATCTATATTACCACCGAAATTAAGATTTTTAATTTCATTTGCATACAATGATACAACAAGTGTCAATACTAAAAATATTCTTATTATCATAATGGTATGGTATCATACATCAACTTAATGAGAATATCAACTCTTTGGTTAATTGTATAGTTAAATTTAAATTCAATTTCTTTCAAATAGTAAAAAAAGTTTTCCTCACTAACCCCTTTGTATTTCTTGATACTATTTTCAAAAAAATAGCAAAATTCTTTGATGTTGTTGTTTTGAGTTTTGAGTTTTGCGATTTTATTGTATTGTAAGAATTTTTTTAAATCTTGTGGATTGGATTGAGATGGGTTATATTTAGAACTAAAAGGCAATGACAAAGTATAAATCTTGCTATAATCAAATATCAAGAAATTTTGACCATCATAGATGAAGTTGATATCAGATTTTTTGTTGTTTGGTAGATATAAATACTCATCATATTCAGTGACATTATTTTCATATTTTTCAAATTCACTTTGACAAAAAGAAGCTATTTTGTATCTTAAATTTTGATATACTTTTGTAATTGTTAGATAATTGAGTGATAATTTAGTGGCTAATTCATTGGCACTATAATCTTCACAAAAACCTTGAATGATAGAAATTGTTTGATTGTATTTTTTGAGGCTATATTTTTTGTTGCATTTAGCACACTTTATGTATCCATTTTGTAGAGTATAGATTATTTTATGATGGCAGTGGATACAGTGTTCTTTCATTTTAGTTCCAAAAGCATATAAGATAGGGCAATTATAATATAAGTTTTATAAATAGTAGATACAATATGAATGATAATTCACTTTAAAGGAGAATAAGTATGAAAACAATAGTTTTAGTTTGTTTGATGGCAGGTATGGCATTTGGTCACACAGATATGGTGACAAGTGGTGGTATGATGAGCGGATTTTTGCATCCTATTAGCGGACTTGATCATATTCTAGCTATGCTCGGAGTTGGTTTTTTGGCTTTTTATGCTAGCAAAAAAGGTTATTTGACTCTAGTGGCATTTATTGGTGCTATGATATTAGCAGCAGTTGCAGGATATGCTGGAATTGCATTTTTTGGAGTAGAAGAGGGTATTTTGATTTCAGTTGCAGTTATTTTTGCTCTAATTGGATTTGCAAATAAATTATCTATCAATTTTATAGTTGCAATGGTTGCATTTTTTGGATTGTTTCATGGATATGCTCATGGTGCAGAGTTTAGTGAGGGGTCATTTTTGGCTTATATGCTAGGTTTTAGTATCTCTACACTTATTCTTCATTTGATGGGAATAGCTATAGCTTATGGATATCACAAATCAAATCTAAAAGCAGTATTTGTAAAGTGATATTTCTTAGGTTATTGGATGAAGCACTAAGATGTGCAAAAGAAAATGATTTAAAACTTTTAAGTTTTAGTATGGGTGATTTACTAACTCATACTAAAATCTTATATAAAGACCAAGTTTTTATAGGTGTGACTATTACCCCAAGAAATGAGGGTGATTTGTTTGCATTAGAATATGAAAGCTTAGAGCAACTACTAAATGGTGGCATAACTTATGATATTTCAAAAAGAGCCTTTGCACTTTCAGCTATCAATGCAATAGGACAGTTTTTGTTGAGTCTTAATAAGCCAGTATTTGGAGAAAATTTGAGAACAGAACTATCTTCAAAAATAGTAACTCTAAGCAAAAAAGATGATAAAATAGTTTTTATTGGAAACTTATCTCCAGTCGTCACAAGATTAAAACAACTTGGCAAAAATGTGACAGTTTTTTGTAGAGAAAGCAACGACAAACATATTGGAATATATAATGATATTTTTGAATATGAAGCAGTAAGTCAAGCTGATATAGTGGTCATTACAGGAGCTTCTTTGATAGGCTCTACAATAGATGCAATACTCAAATTCACTAGCAATGCAAAAGCAGTGATTTTGGCTGGATTTTCAGCTGGTGGATATCCCAAGTGGTATGAAGGAGTAGGTATTACTCATATTGGGAGTATTTATTTGGAAGATTTTGTATTAGATAAAAAAGATACAACGCTAGATAAAATATTTGATCAAAAGTGCTATTTTGTGGAGATTGGTAATTAGTAATTGGTTATTGGTTATTGAGCTTTTAATTCTCGGATAATCAGACTTTAATTCTAAATACACTAATATACTAATACACCAATATACCAAAAACAAAAGGAACAAAAATGTGCAAAGACTGCGGATGTAGCATAACAGACCACCACCATGAACACCATCATGACCATGACCACGATGACCATCACCATCATCATGATGAAAGACTTGATACAGTTCACGCTAACCCACAATTAAACGATAAAAAAACAGTAGCTGTTATCACAAAAATACTTGACAAAAACGATACACAAGCAAAACACAATCGTGAGCATTTTGATGAGCATAAAGTCCTAGCAATTAATCTTATGAGTAGCCCAGGAAGTGGTAAAACAACCCTTTTACAAAAGCTTCAAGAGGTAGCAAACTTCAAATACGCTGTAATAGAGGGTGATTTAGAAACTTCAAAAGATGCAGATAGACTCAAAAGTGTAGGAATTGACGCATATCAGATACAAACAGGAAGTGCATGTCATCTTGATGCTTTTATGGTGCATAAAGCCCTTCATCATTTGCCACTTGACCCTATTGATGTATGTTTTGTGGAAAATGTAGGAAATCTTGTATGCCCAGCTAGTTATGATGTGGGAACTCACTTAAATATAGTCCTTGTTTCCGTACCAGAAGGAAGTGATAAAATAGCAAAATATCCAGTAATGTTTAGATGTGCTGATTTGGTACTTATTACCAAAACAGACCTTTTGCCACACTTTGAGTATGATATGGAAGCAGAGAAAAAAGAGGCTAGAAGGCTAAAACCAAATGTGGATATCATAGAAGTAAATATCAAAGATATGGACACGGTCAAAAAAGTAGCCGATTGGATAAGCTTTAAAAAAGGATGTAGATAATGTGCCTTTCTATACCGTCTCGTGTAACAAAAATAGATAAAGTCAAGAATACCGCAACGGTCGATACGTTTGGAGTGAGTCGTGAGGCTAGTTTGGATTTGATGGCTGAAGATGATGTGAAAATAGGGGATTTTGTATTGATTCATATAGGTTTTGTGATGAACAAGATAGATGAAGAGGATGCTTTGCTTTCCCTTGAAACATATCGTGAGATACTTTCAATGATGGACGAAGAAGAGAGACAACAAGCGATAAAAGATGGGGATAACTGTCAAAATGGCTAGCTTGGAGTTAAAAGACCTTTATGAGGGTTTTAGAAATAGCGATGTTATTAAAGCACTTGCTTTTAGTATAGAAAATGAGGCTCACAAGCTAAAAAAAGAGATAAAAATCATGGAAGTATGCGGTGGTCACACACATGCTATCATGAAATACGGACTAAATCAACTTTTACCAAAAAATATCAAATTTATCCACGGTCCTGGGTGTCCTGTATGTGTAATGCCCAAAAACAGAATAGACCACGCCATAACTCTAGCTAATATGAAAGATACTATCATAGTAACCCTTGGAGATATGATAAAAGTTCTTGGAAGTCATGGAACGCTTCAAGATGCAAGAGCAAAGGGTGCTGATGTAAGATTTGTTTATAGTCCTATGGATGCTTTGAAAATAGCGAATGAAAACACAGATAAAACAGTGATATATATAGCCATTGGTTTTGAGACAACTACCCCTATGACATCGGCACTTTTGCACTCAACCATAAACCAAAATATCAAAAATCTATTTTTCCATATAAACCATGTACTAGTTCCCCCTGCTATGAGAGCATTGCTTGATGATGAGACAAACAATATAGATGCTTTTATAGGCCCCAGCCATGTAAGCGTCATAAGTGGCTCAAAAATATACGATGAGTTTGCAAATATTTACAAAAAGCCCGTAGTAGTAAGCGGTTTTGAGCCTGTAGATGTGATGCAGTCTGTTTTGATGCTAGTAAAACAAATCAATGAAGGACGAAGCGAAGTAGAGATTCAATACAGCCGATGTGTAAATCATGAGGGCAATATAAACGCCCAAAAATTAAATGATAAATATCTTGAAATAAGAGACAAGTTTGAGTTTCGTGGACTTGGTGACATAAAAGGCAGTGGGCTAAAACTAAAAGATGAATTTGCATTTTTGGACGCAGAGGTTATATATAAAGATATATTGCCACATAACATTTGCGAAGACCATAAACTATGCCTTTGCGGTGAAATACTAAAAGGAAAAGCATTACCAAATGAATGTAAACTTTTCGGCAAAGCATGTACCCCAGTCACCCCTGTGGGTAGCTGTATGGTAAGCAGTGAGGGAGCTTGTGCAGCATATTATAAATATGGGATAAGTTAATTGAAGTCTTTGAATAACTCAATTCCTACAATAGACTCCGAATCAAGTTCGGAGTGACGGAATCATGGTCATCCTGAGTTTCAAGTGATGGTACTTTGTCATCCTGAGCTTGTATTCTAGTCATCCTGAGCTTGACTCAGGATCTAATAAGAGATTT
>Ga0265295_1006115_pt1 | contig 14763 bp, 16 predicted proteins | sample Munlansysbiofilm_FD_192503 | JGI IMG/M metagenome (GOLD analysis project Ga0265295, IMG submission 192503) | Leachate microbial communities from a municipal landfill in Southern Ontario, Canada - Methane capture system biofilm | ecosystem: Engineered > Solid waste > Landfill > Unclassified ... | reverse complement strand
AGATTCGACGGCCAACTTCACGGCGTCTTGCTTAAATTCTGGCGAGTACTTCGATGGCATCGGACACACCTCCATGGTCAGGTATTTTGCCTCATTTTGTGTGTCCGGGATAGTGTAGCCACATCAACTGTTACTTCGGCGAAGTACCGATTACTGCTATTGGATCCGGGGATATTCACAGCACAACTTGATCACCTAGATCAGAGATCCATCCCCAAAGATCGGCGATGATCATTGGATTTACATACTCGGGCCTCGAGAAGGAATAGCGTGTATGAGTAAGGTTACGTATCGGGGCTGTCCTTGGGGTCAGTGACAAAAGACGTAAACCGATCAATGTATGAAATTCGTCTCGAAACACTGCTGCTACCGATGCAACGCATGCCACGGCGGGAGCAAACCCGAGATCAGTAGCCAGCCATATAACGGAAATGACAAAGGCAATTATCGTAAGGAGTCGATACATCGTATTTCCGCATTCAGGCCCAATAGGGATTATACAGTCTGCCTAAATCCTTTAGGACAGACAGTCACTGTCTGTATAAAATTCCTACCAAAAACCTGGATAAATAAAGATATTCCTTTTGTTTCTCAATCCATTGGGTCGGGTGGTTCTTGTCACCCCTTCTCTGCTTAGGCAGTCTGCATAAACCTGTACCTCTCCATAAAAATCAAAAAACCGCCAGTCGGCTGATGCCGATCTAACGGTCTAGAGTTCGATTTCCAAAATTGGCGGTGACCTTGATTCTTCCTACCACGTCAACCCTCCTGCAAATCCACCAAAATAAGACGGTCTCAATGTATCGCATTAAATATGCATTGGTCAAGTTCCACGGCTTTCCAATAAGTTAGTCGACCCTGAAAAATTCGAAATTTCGTCTTTAGAGGGCGATTGCCCTCGATTTTAACTCTGGCCCTGAAACCCAAACTGGTGTTCCTGGGCGACCAGAACGAACTCTAAACCGATCAGGCGCAGCTTGAACCGCCCCAGCTCTTTGAAAAGAGGCCAAAAGAAAGCTCGCAGGAGCTTTCTCAGGTTAAAACCGCACGCAGCCAGAATGGCGTTCATCTTGTCGCCATCCATGCCTTTGAGGTGGTTGCGGTTCATCCGGTGATCTTCCTTCATGTGGCCGATCACCGGTTCGATGGCGCTGCGCCTTTGAAACCAGCGCCACTCGCTCGGATTCATGCTGCTCTTGCGACGGTTTGCCAGGTGGATAGCGGTATCGCCTAGCCGTTTCGGGTTTCCCTTGTAGCCTTTGTCACAATAGGCGTTTTGAGGATTCCAACCGACCAGCCGCAACACCTGTCTGAGTGCGCCCTTGAGGGTGTGTCCGTCAAAAGGGTTGTTGTGAAGCGCTTCGATGCCGACAACCCAGTTGTCCCGGGAGGTGGTGACCACCGAGACCTTGGAGCCGAACTCGTATTTCTTGTGGACCTTGCCCTTGGCGATGCATTCCACCTCGGGAGCATGCAGGCTGTACAGCTTGTTTTTGTCGTGGCGCTGCTGGGTTAACAGCCGTTGGACCAAGTGCAGCAACTCTTTGAGCTCCGCATCGGGCTCGGGGCAGTTGCGCAGGATGTTGCGATAGACTCGGCCAAGATAATTTTTCAGTTTCTTCTGCTCGCGCTTAGCCCGCCGCATCTGTCGGGCATGAGCGTAACGGCCGGACATGATCAAAGCGCGTTTGCCCAACCGCAGGTAGCTCTGGCGCAGGGCAATGCCACGCTTCTTTGCAGCCTGCACCAGCAGAACCCGGGCTCTGTGGTACAGCCGGGCATCGGTGGGATAGGCAATGGCTTTCTCCTGCACCGTGGTATCGACGTTGACCCGCTCCATGTGTTGCTCGGTCAGGTTCCCACCGCGCTTGGCGGTTTCCAGGGTTTCGCTGAGCAACAGTTCCATTTCCTTAGGCCCGATGCGCTTTCTCCAGCGGGTCATGGAACTCGGATCGAGGGGAAGGCGATGAACGAAGTACTCGAATCCGCAGAAATACTGCCAGTAAGGATTCTCCAGCAGGCGGGCGACAACGGATTCATCGCTTTCGTCAAAAGCATGCTTGAGGTAATGCAGCCCGACCAGCAATCGGGTCGATTTGGCTGGGCGCCCCTTCTCGGCGTAGAGCGAACCGAACTTATTGTCAAAGACCGCCCAGTCGATTTGAGTGGCAAGCCGATACAGCGGATGCCGTCGGTCGAGAATCTGGTCCAGGCGCGATTTGAAAAGGTCCTCGTGGTCACGCTGCTTGAGCTTTTTAGGCTTCATGAAATCACCAGGAATTGGGGGACGAAATAGTGTTTCCGGTGATTTTAACAATCATAAGGCGCAAAATAAAGTAATTATTTCAATATCTTAGAATTTTTCAGGGACGACTCTTTATTTCTATTGCGTAACAAGAAAAGGCTGTGGTGCACATTAAAATTGGAGTTCCAAGTGCATCACAGCCCATAAAATTTTATAATAAACTATAACCTTTAAGACATATTTTTCACGATTTTAACAATAAAGATTACACCTCTTGGAGGTGGTTTATGTCGTACCAGAAACTAATTCACAACATTGTTAAAAATTTTGACAGCCGATATCTCGTGCCGTTGTCTTATAGGTATGACGCCAAAACCTGGAACGCAGCCATGAAAGAGGCGTTAGAGATTATGGGGGTAGGTGGGAAACATGGGAGCAACATGATTGCCAGATTTAGCGACCATGTCAATTCCCTCACCACAGATCAAATGTCTGACCTGCTTGCACTGCACAATGTTTTGCTTGAGCGAATGCAGGAATTCTTACAGATTAGCACTGAAACCAATAAGAGCGCTTGGCTCTCAGCAAGAAACCAACTGCAAAAGTTCATCGACTGTCATGACTCAGTCTGGGCTCCAAGAACATCTGTAGGTGAACCGGAACGGTTCGAAAATAACAAAGAGGCTGGGGAGGAGGATTTGGCTGGCCGGTGCAATCAAGTAAGCTCCGACAACTTAATCGCCTTTTGGCTTCAAAAAATCACTTAACCTACCTGACGTTCCTTTTGAATCGGGCTGGACCGCAGGTTGTCATTTCCGCAAAATCGTTATAAATGGTCGGTGTCTTGGACCGTTATCATGCCATTATGAATATATAAAGGTCTTGCAAACTACCTTTTTTCGCGGCGCCGTTGCCAAGGTGGAGTGGGATCTGGTTCGCTCCATAAACCACGCCTCGCTTTGCGAGCCTCGGCTTCCAGTGCCGTCAGTTCCTGGTCGTTTGAGTATCGCCGGTATTGCCAGGCCAGTCCAAGGTGAACCAGTTCCCTGTTCAGGCTACGCCCATCGGAAAGAAAGACATCACCAATAGTTCTGCCATACCAATCCTTCGATTGGGTTTCGATGCGAACGGTTTTTTCGGCCGCCATATCGCGAACCGCCTGGGTTGCCATTCGGCTAAATGGCTGGCCCCTCTCCGGGGCATCGATTCCGGCCAACCGCACCCGTACCGTGGTTTTCTCGGGCAACAGGACCTCGATAGTGTCGCCATCCAAAACCTTTACGACCCGGCCGTCAAAAGATCCAGCCCATGCCGCAAACGCCGAAATAGCCAAACACGCTATAGCGACAAACATTTTCCTGGTGAATCCTATCCCTCTTTTGTTTGTCACTCAACTTTCCTTTCTTCTGCAAACATCGGCAAGTTCATGCCAGGCCTAATCCGCCGAACAGGTCCAAGGCTCAGGAATCAATCCCGTTCCCCACTGGCAGCCAACCGTCCCGCTCCCATTTTGACCGGGATTTCCTTCGTGTAACGCGCCTGTCCCCGCTCGATGATGTGGGCATAACCGGCTGAGGTTGAAATGTTGCTGTGACCAAGGGTCTCCTGGACGGCCCGGATGTCTCTTGTGGCCTGGTAGAGCAGGGCTCCGCAGGTGTGACGCAGGGCGTGACAGGAAAGCCCTCTCCGTTTGAGATCTGCCTTAACCAGGTAATCATTGATGACGGAGTTCACACCCTGCCGCGTGATGCGGCCGCCGGGTACGCCTCCCTTGCGAATCTGAACAAAGATCGGGTCCCCGGTTACATCCGGCTCCACCGGGCCGCGCAGGGATAGATAGTCCTGAATGGATTGGACGGTATCATCCCTGGGGTAAATATAACGATCCTTGCCCTTGCCGTGTATCAGAATTCGCGTGCCATCCCCGGTCTGTTCAATGTCGGTTGCGCAGGCCCGGACAATTTCGATACGTCGCAGGCCCTCAAGAGCCATGAGACCGATCATCGCCCGGTCACGGGAAGGTTTGAGGCGCCGGTCGGAAGGTACGGCCCGGAAAAGCAATTCGGCTTCCCCTGCCGACAGGTACTTGATCTGCTCTTTTCGGGCACGCCGCTCCCTTGGAGCTCTGACATTTGCCGCCGGATTGCTCGAAATCAGACCACGGTCCACCGCAGACTGGTAAAAACGTCGAACGGTGGTCAGCTTCAGGGAGATGGTGGAAGGCTTGGCCCCGGCAGCGACCAACGCCTGCCGCCATGCTTTGACATCATCGACGGTCGCTTGGCCGGGAGGAATACTGTGCCCATAGCACCAAGCTAGCCAGGCTTCAATCTGGCACTGGTAAGTCTGCAGGGTATCGGCACAGGCGTCACCGTTGGCAACATCCAGATGCAGCCACTCGGCCAGGATGGGCAAAAGATCCGGAGCGGTGGCGATAACCGACGCGGGAAAAACAGCTTTTTCCTTCATTTAAACATCCAATCTCACCCGGTAGCGGGTCTTGCCCACTAAGACATCCGAGGGGCCAATCCATTGAGCCTCGATCAGGATGCGCTCCCCCCGCTTCCGGGTAAACCTTTCGGACTTGAGAGTGCGCCAATGACGGCGGCGCTCGTGGGGTTTTCGCCCTGTTGGCTCGCTTTCGACGGAAGGTTTCACGCCCATGATCTTTCGAATCGCCTCCGGCTTCAGCGGAACGAAATGCGGTCTGTCGGGACTTCGGGTGATGCGACCCTTCTTCGCTTGTCGAACTTTCGCTGGAGAACGCTCCAGAATGAAATACTCAGGATTTTTGTTGATCAGCATCAATTCCTCGATGGCGGTTATGGCATTGCCCAAAACGCCCCGGCACGCCGCCTCCGCGTCAGGAAAAAGCCTCATTTGACCGGAGTTCAGGTCGGACAGGATCTCACCTCGGCCGTTTATGATCAGCAAGCGGTCTACATACCCGGCAATTTTGTAATCGGTATGGCCACCCGGAAGTTCCACTGAAACCAGGCGGCCGAAGGCAAATTGATGCAAAGCCTCCTGCTGTGCCCATTGGCGCATTTGGCTGTTTATCGCACGATTATAGTCTTGAAAGGCCTCGGGGTCACTGCCACCAAGAGCTATCACGTCGATGAAGCACCGTGGGGATGACAGCCCGATTTGCTTCTCGACGCCATCAAAAAGGAAGGTGCAGGTTGCCCGGTCCTCAATGGCGACCTGGGAAAAGGGAAGAAAGAATTGATCCAGATCGTCCTGGGTGAACATGCCGGGACGAACAGTTTCATGGGCTTGATAGGGGAAATCGAACAGGGCAGTCTTTTCCATTAATTCCACCATCTGGGGAACATGGCGCTCAACAAACCCTGCCAGTTTATCGAATAGCATGCTTCAGACCTCCTGCCGTGCAAGCAGCCATGCCGCGAAAAATGGGTTGGTAAAGCGCCATCTTTGTCCATCATGGAAAACGATCTTCTGATCGGCCATGCGTTTGAGGGCCGGTGGAATGGCGGAAGGATTGGAAACCGCTGCCCGCCGAACGAAAGCACTGGCGGTCGGTCGTTCGCCGCCGAGTTCGGCCAGTGTTTGCAGCATCCGCACATAGCTGGCCGTAAGCCGAGCAAGTATCATCTCATAGGATTTCTGTTCCCTGGCGAAGATAAGCTGCAAGGCTTCCGGAATTTTTCCTTCTCCAATGGATTCCCCTTCGTTGCTTACCGTCCAAAGGGCTTCACAGAATTGCTGTATATCCCCTGTTACAGCGTCAGTCATTTTGAAAATTTTTCCCAGCAAAACCCCGTCAATTGTTCTCTTTCCCGTCTGGAATTTTTTGACCAGGTGTTCGATAAAGTCCTGCCCGGAGAGGGGGCCGACCGTAAGAGTCAAGGCCGACTTGAAAAATGGCGAATCCGGGTGATTGAAAATCTCGTCCATCCGGTTTCGAATGCTCTCGGCAAATAGGTAGGGGATATCGCCTTGGTGCTGAATCGTGCCGCGAAGCTGAGCCAACACGCCCCTTGGGTCCTTTTCCACCCTGAGCACGTCTTGAAATTCGTCGAGGAAAACCACCAACGGCTTTTCGTGGTGCAGGTTTGCCACCAGGGTCAGCACTTCGGGGATGGAATCGGCATGGAGCTGAACCAGGGAATCGAAACTGACCGAAGGTTCTCCGGTGATCGGATTGAGTCCTAGAGTCGGACGAAGATAGGCCAAGGTTTTCATCAGGCGGTCGAACCGGGAGCCACCGCGTTCAAAGGCCAAAATGGCATGGAGAACCCGCTTGCACAGCGTATCGACATCTTTGACCTCCATGAGGTTGACCTTCAGCATACGGTGCTTCTTCATGCGCCGGACGGTTTCAACGGCCAGGGAGGTTTTGCCGATGCGCCTTTCTCCCTGAAGGACGACATTTTGCCCGGCCTCGATGTAACCGGTCAGTTGGTTGATCAGTTCCTGGCGGCCACAGAAGTCTTTGCCCAAGACAACGGTTCCGTAACGAAATGGATTCGACATTTTTGCACCCTCTTTCTTTATATCTTGAGATATTATATTAAGTGCTATAATACGAACCAATATAAAAGTGCTCGACCCTGAAGAATCGTCCGACAGTTTTCAACCTGTGCGCGGCTCGCCGGATTAGTTTACAGAAGAGCCATTATGTATAGTAAAGGCTCTCTAAAAAACCGGGCAATGCAGCCCGGTTTATCCACAGCTTGTGATGGACAAGTCGTCCGGATTCTGTGGACAGAAATCCGCTGAAGCTCCTGCCCCTGGCCGATTTGACCAATTGCCTGAAATTTAATCAGGGGCGGCGTTCGCCCTGCCGGCGAGGTTATCTTTCACCGGTTGGCTCTCACTGCCCGGGTGATGAAAAATTTCTACCACCTTCCTGCATAGGGCGGTATCCCCCGGCAGACTCTTCTGAACATCTAAAATCGTCTGGCAGCCCGTCAACAATAGCGTCCAATTGATTTGGTGACGATTGACGGCCGCGGCCAATTCAGCATTTCGCTCGACAATGGTCCAGCGCGACTCCACCAGCCAAAGCTGATCCGTCCGCAGGTCGATCCGGCAGGGACGTTTCAAGCCGTTCAGGAAAACGGTCAGCCCTTCCTCGACTGCGGGCCAAAGCCTGGTGCATTTGCCGGCGACATAGCGTTTGAGATGATCAATCCCCCGATACCGCATCTGGGCTCCGACAATCAAAAGATCGTCCAACTCCAGGCAGGTCAGGGTCATATCCAGCATGTTTGCCCCGCTAGTCCGTGATCAGGCCGGTGCCATTGCATCGCCGGCATGGGGTTTGGGTTTCTCTGTTCTCGTCATCGTATTCGGTATGCACCTTTCGCCCCCAGCAGGAAGGGCAGGTTTGCTTCCAGCGGTTCTCAAGATGATAGCGTTTCCAACGATCCCAAATCCGGCCGAAAACCCGGTCACCGTCTGGTATGAGTCTATGGGGTTCAACCGCTAATTCCACCCGGCCCCGGATGACATTCAACGCCGCCTGATAGTGTTTTGGGTCGAGAAGGCACAGGTCAGTAACATCGAGTTGCCAGTCGCTCCCGTTGTAGGCACTCAGCACGACCTGGGCGGCGGCCCTGCCTCCAGACGTATCGGTTTGGGCAAGTCCGGCGAGCAGTGTCACCCCATTTTGATAATCTTGCATGCGGATTGTAGGTAATGCCAGCTTAGGAGCCATTGCCTTACTCCCATGATTCGTCCATCTGTTGAGTAGTTTTGGTGACGTGCATAGAAAGGCAGTTTGCGACAATTCTGGTAACGACCAAAATTTCCGTTATGGGTCAGGTTAAGTAGAGGCCGGCGCCGAAACGCGATTATTCGATTTGTAGGTCCTGTTTTGCCGGTTGTGGCCGGTCGTCTGTTGGCACCCAGTGTCGATTTTGGGGAAAATATTGAAGCAATGTTTTTCAACTCCGCGACAGGTCGGGTGTCGGAAGAAGCCGGTAAACTCTTTTCCTGCCGGGCTTGGTTTTCTCACGGAGGATTCGATTTACCGTTTTCTCGGCTTGAGCCTGGTCCCGGAAAAACCAAGCCCTCCGATCACCAAGATGGCCTTTTCGTCCCGAACGCTTTTCCACGACAAAACCTTCCTGGAACTGCAAAAGCATGATCTGGTACCACGCGTTCGTTGCGGATTCGGCCTCCAGTATGATATTTCGAAGAATGGCCAAGGTTTTGTCTCGCACGTGTCACTCCAAGCTTTTTCGTCTATTTCTTTTATCGGGCGGAGGGGAATGAATGGATCGGGCAGGAGAGGTGCGCTTTACTGTAGATTGGGAAGGTGTTCTGAAATAAAGTGTTTGTCGGACAACATCATTTTGTCAAGGGTCAGCGTTATTGAGCAGGGCCGGGGTCACGGTTATTGAGCAGTTTGACCTTCGGTGTGCTCGGTTTGGTTGGTTGTCGGTGCCGGGGAATTCGGGCGCATCTTCTTCCGGTACGACTCTCCTTTCATGACGAAATGATGGGCGTTGTGGGCCAGTCGGTCGAGAGCCGAATTGGCCATCACCGGGTCGGGAAACAGGGTGAGCCAGTCGGCCGGTGGCCGGTTGGAGGTGACGAAGATCGAGCCGCGCAGGTGACGCTCGGCGACGATTTCGTAGAAATCCTCGGCCTGGGTCATGGTCATCGGTTTAAGGCCGAAGTCGTCGATGATGAGCAGATCCGGAGCGAGCAACCGTCGCAGTTCGGCATCCCAGGAGTTGTCGGCGCGGGAGGCCTGCAGGGTGCGGAAGAGCTTGACCGCCTTGAGAAACAGCACCGAGCGTCCACAGCGGCAGGCATGGTGACCCAGAGCTTGTGCGAGGTGGGTCTTGCCGGTGCCGGCGGGACCGTAGAGCAAGATATGCTCCCGCCGTTCGATGAACAGACCGGTGGCCAGGTCACGGATGGCGGCGGGATTCAGGGTGGGGCTGCCTGCGAAGTCGAACTCCTCGAGAGTTTTGGGCTCCTCGAAGCTGGCGCGCTGCAGGCGCAGCCGCAGGCTCTGGGTCTTGCGGCGTTCGATCTCGTCCTGCAGCAGCAGTTGGAGAAACTCCAGGTAGCCGAGTTGGTCCTGGCGAGCCTGCAGCAGTCGCACATCGAGCGTGTCGAGCATGCGGCCGAGCTTGAGGGCCTTGAGCTGGCTGGTCAGGGCGGCGGTCGCGCTCATCGAGCCACCTCCTTGGCGGCAAAGCTCTCCGGCGGATGGAGAAAGCCCAAAGCCTGTTCGGTCAACGACGCCGGGCGCAGTTCCTGAGCGGAACGCCAGTAGAGGGGGACCCCGTTTTCCAGCACATGGGTCAGGCGACGCAGTTCGGTGGCGCCGAAGTGGAGCAGATAATCACAGGCCTCGTCCAGCCGCTGGGGTCCGTACTTGTCAGCCAGGCGCAGCACACCTTGCGCTTTGCGCAGGTTGCGGATGGCGTGGTCGGCGAGGATTTCCTCAACCATGCGGGCCACATGGGGGCCGAGTTCCGCAGCCTGTTGGCGGCAATACGCCGGATGGGCGAAGAGAAACGCCTTGGCGGCCTCCGGGTAGTCGGTTTGGTCGGTCACCCAACTGCCGCGCCGATTCGCCCGGGGATGGGTCTTCACCAGGGCATCGTCGCAGTAGATTTCGACCAGCCGCCGGGTTGCCCGCACCCACACCGATTTGCCGACAAAGCGGGTCGGCAGCGAGTAGTATGCGTTCAAAGACCAGGTGATGGTCGGGATGGACCTTTGCCTCGGCCCAAGTCGGCGGATCGAAGGGCTGCGCCGGCAGGGGCAGCAGGGCCGCCTGCTCCAACTGCTCGAAGCGTGCCATCGGCGCCTCGCAGGTGGTGCCGTGGAGTTCGCGTCCGACCTGCTCGCGGCACCACACAAGCGCCTTTTGGTTGAGGTCGGCCAGATCGACATAGCTGCGACCGGCAACCAGTTGCTGGCGCACTACCGGCACTTGGCGTTCCACCTTGCCCTTGTGCTCCGGAGTTGCCACCTTGGCGGGGTCGACCACGAAGCCATAATGGCGCTCCAGTTCGGCATAAGCCCGGTTGATGGTGGGATCGTAGAGGTCGGGGCGGACCACGCCGGCCTTGAGGTTGTCGAGCAGGACCGTCTTGGGCACGCCGCCGAAGAACTCGAAGGCGCGCACGTGGCAGTCGAGCCAGTTCGGCAGGTCCTGCCGTTCGACGAAGCGCACGAAACGGTGGCGACTGAAGGAGAGCGTCAGCACGAACACCCACAGTTGCCGCACCTTCTCGCCGAAGCGTACCCTGGCGCTGCCGAAATCCACTTGGGCCTGCTGCCCCGGCGGCGTCTCGATCCGCACCGTCACCCGTGGCGTGAGCGGCGCCAAGGTACTGTGGACAAAGCGTTTGACGCTGGGGTAGCTGAGCTTGACACCGCGCTCGCGCAGCAGGCGCCAGATTTGTTTCATGGTCATGTCCGGTTCCCCCAGCCAGGCCCGGATCTGCTCCTGGTACGGTGCCAGCCGTCGATGAGAAGGCGATGTTTGCTCTGCCGGTTTCACTCCAGCAGCACGCATGGCCGCCAGCACCCGGGTGCGCTGGGCTTGATCGCCATCGCGAGTCGCCCCGTGTTTCTCGGCCAGTCGCAGGTACTTGCGTACCGTCTGTCGGGACTGGCCGAGGCTGCGGGAAAGTTGGGAGATGGTGTGCCCCTGCTGCCAGCGGTACATCAACTCGTCGAGCTCAATCATGGGAATGGACCTCCTTGCCATGGCGCCTCCTGTCGGGATTCAAATCCCGGCAGAATAAAGCCAAGGCGGCTGGGGAGCCCACCGAAGATCAGGGCGGGGTGCTCAAAAACGCTGACCCCGCCTCCGGCAAAACTGCTCAATTAAGTTGACCCCGGGGTGCTCAATTCCGCTGACCCTCACCCGGGTCAAGGTGCTCAATTACCATGACCCTCGACAATCATTTTTCTGCCTCAACCCGTTTGAGTATTTCCTGAGATGATTTTTGGTACACTGGGCGCTAATAAGGGAGGCTTTGCCTTGTCCGGCAATAAGTGATATTCAATTCTATCAGTCGATTAACAGGTTAAATCGGGAGGAGACTAATGGATGCATGAAACCGCCTGGCGTTACAAATGTGGGGCGGTTTTTGTTTTTGGGCGCTGAGGTGATTTGAATAAAACATTGATGTCACCGCGTTCAGCGAGAGACGAGGTTTCTCCTTGAAAACTAACTAAAAGGGCCAATCGTAAATGGGAAAAAAGAGCAGAAGACAAAGACTGGGACGCAACGATCCATGCCCATGTGGTAGCGGGAAGAAGTATAAAAAATGCCATGGCGCTACGGCGGGACTACCCGAAATGATGCTTCAAAGACCATTGCTCGAAAAGTCCATACGTAAAATAGCTGAAGAGCGGAAAGCCCAAGAAATTCAACGGCAGAAACAGCAAGGGCTGGGCAGGCCGATTATATCCACTGACTTCAAAGGGCAGAAATTTATAGCTGTTGGCAATGAAATACATTGGTCACAAAAGTGGAAAACATTCCATGACTTTCTCCTGCATTACCTTAAACATTGTTTCGGTAAAGAATGGTGGTTTGCTGAGATTGCAAAAAAACCAGAGGATAGGCACCCGATCATCATTTGGGCAGAGCTTGTAGGTAAATACACGGCAGAACACTTTAAAGAGCCTGGGAAAATACACACGGCGCCGACGACGGGTGCAGTTGAATCCTACCTGGGGCTTTCATACTATATCTATTTTCTTGCCCATAATGTTGAGTTGCAAGTAAGCCTTGTTAACAGGCTCAAGAACAGGGACCAATTTCTTGGCGCTTATTATGAAACATTCGTCGCTGCCGCATTTATAAAAGCGGGTTTCGAGGTGGAACTGGAGGATGAAACAGACGTAAGTACATCTCATTGCGAGTTCACAGCTACATACAAGGAAACCGGAAAGAGGTTTTCTGTTGAAGCAAAAGCCCGGCAGGGTGGTGATCCATCACCTGATGTTGGTGACCAACTTTACCGTGCCCTGCGAAAACGGGCAGATCATCCACGAGTTGTATTCATTGAGCTGAATAGCCACCAAAGGGTTAACAACGAAGAAATAAAGGACTTTGTCCAGCAAATTTCAGGACACCTTCGAGAACTCGAAGAGAGGCTCACCATCAAAAGGGAGCCAGCGCCAGAAGCATATGTCTTCCTGACAAACTTCCCATATCAATTTAACCTGGAAGCTACCAACGTAAAGGTCTTTGCCCTGGCTGAGGGTTTCAAAATTCCAGAGTTCAATATTGGTCTAACATTACCGGATATTCGAGAGGCCCTGAGAATTCGCAAGAAACATCATGAAATGTTTCAATTAATGAAATCATTTCAGGAAAATTCAAGGGTACCTTCTACTTTTGATGGAGAGATACCTGAACTGGCATATGGTAACACCGAAGCAAGATTGAAAATAGGTGGGCGATACCTGGTTCCTGATAAAAACGGAAAGGAAGTGGTCGGAGAACTTGTTGAAGCAATTGTCGCATGGGACAAAACGTTGGGAGTTTATAGGCTTGAAGATGGTCGGACTATCCTGGCGACATGCCCCATGACTGAAGATGAACTGGCCGCTTTCAGAAAATATCCCGATACATTTTTTGGGGTTTATAAGGACCAGGGCAGAAAAGCAGAGACACCCTTAGACCTTTTCGACTTTTTCTATGACACATACAAGAATACGTCCAAGGAAAAGCTATTGGAGCTTATGAAGAAATGTCACGATATTAATAGACTAGCTGAACTCGACCAGGAAGAACTGGCAATTACTTTTTGCGAAAGCAACGTTTATGCCGCGATGGGTAAAGAAATCTGATTAAGTCTGAGAATATAGGATTTGTGAGACGCTCATCAATTTCTTTCATTTTCGGCCGCCCATATTTCTCAACCAATTTTTCATACAACTAGTTCTTGGCCTGTGTTGTTTTTTTAGTTACATTGACGTTGATTTATGTTTAGCGAATTGGGAGTAAGGAGGCCTTTCTTGGGAAAGGCTCAAACCGCACCACTCGGACGAAAAATATCCTTATTGATGGGGGCTTCCATGGTGTGGACGATAGCCAGAGAAAAGCTTCAATGGAGTTATGCAATTTGTATAAAATAAAAAAGTTCAGTTTGAATACCATGCAATATATTAAAGAATGAATAGAGACTCTTGCCTTTTTAAGTTTCAGTTTTGACAAGACAGGATAGTTCTCGAGCTTTCCTTTCTTTATTTGTTTTGCATTTAAATTTTGTCCTCCGAATAGGAAAAAAACCAACCTAATTTTAGTGAGCACATAAAATGTACGATAACGTATGCTATAAAAAACCATTTCTAAAGGAGGTCATTTTCAAAATCGACTTCCCCACTCCGGTAGCCAAGGTTGAAAAGGGACTTTCGCCAAAGGTTACAAAAAATATTCTTTCAAAATTCCCTATTTTTGAACCACAAAAAGCTCATGCACAAGAATTTCAGTTTTCTGGGAAAAATTTTCAAGCAAAAAGCTCGGAAATTATGCAGTGGATATATCATGGAAAGTCCCGTGAAAAATCTTTTATAGTGACACCAGATGCTATTACTTATGTCAACAGATCGTATATTACTTTTGAGGCACTAAAAGATGATATAAAATCAATTTTGGATTCTTTTTTTGCAGATTATAAAGAAATAGCTTCTTCAAGAGCTGGTTTGAGATATGTGAATATCTTAGATGTAAAAGAAGATGACCCCCTTGCTTGGGATAAATATATTAATAAGGATATTCTCGGAGTAATTGACTTCCACGAGGAGAAACAGTATCTCACGCGTGCTTTCCATATCCTTGAATATAACTTCAATGGGTTAGCCATAAAATATCAGTTTGGAATCGCTAATCCTGATTTTCCGGCGACCATAAGAAAGAAACAATTTGTGTTAGATATTGATGCCTACTCACATGGTGCTTTTGAGCTTCATGATATTATTCAGTTCATTGATGATGCGCATGCTAAAATTCAAGAGATTTTTGAGAAGAGCATTACAGAACAAACAAGAGAATTGATGGTGCCGGAAAATGTCGAATAGTAAATATTTTGACTCTTCTTATATTGACACCTCAGAAACTTCATCAGAAAGTAAAAAATCTGAGGTAAAAAGTTTTTTAAGGGAGGCTTTAAAAAAAGAAGAGATTGAAAAATATGGCACTTCAAAGCCTAAAAGAATTGTTATAAGGGCTAAAATAACTAATGCTTAAGGTAAAGATAGGAAAATCCCCCAGATTATCCCAAGGAGACGTAGTTCGTAATGTTGAGTACATCGAATACGTTTCAGAAAAGTCTGGAAATATTGAGGTTTCAAAAATTGTTTTTCCGTTAGCTATTGTTCTCACACAAGATTGTGACTTGGCCCAAGACTATAAGTTTAGGTGGTCTAAGTCTGACAGTAAGTATCCCCCGGCAAAGCCGGGGGCTTTATGGGTGAACCGCTCAAAGCGGTGGGCTCAAACCTTGGGCCGCCTGAAGGCGGCTAGTTGAGCAGTTTCATTTGATCCACTCGGCGGTCTTCTT
>Ga0265295_1006113_pt1 | contig 14766 bp, 11 predicted proteins | sample Munlansysbiofilm_FD_192503 | JGI IMG/M metagenome (GOLD analysis project Ga0265295, IMG submission 192503) | Leachate microbial communities from a municipal landfill in Southern Ontario, Canada - Methane capture system biofilm | ecosystem: Engineered > Solid waste > Landfill > Unclassified ... | reverse complement strand
CGACGAGGTGGCCAAATACCGGGACTACAGCCAGGCCGATGAGCAGGGAGAATACGCCAGGATTTTTGAAGAAGAGTACGAGCGGCTCAAAGCTGAATATTTAAGCCTTCTTCCCTTGGATGGTGGGATGTACCAGGAATATCTGAAAGCTATTCCCATCGGTCGTACCCACAACGGTTACTTCTCCATCGACAAGAAAACAAAGAGGCTCACCGATCCGAGCTTCAAAATGCGTGGAGAGGACGCGGGGCTTTCCGATGACGTGGATGCCTACGATTTGATCCTGAAGGACAAGGAATCGCTTCTACTGTTTCCATCCCCGCTCGATAGTGACGAGGCCCGAAGAAAAAAAGAAGTTCGTTTTATTTTCTCTCATTCCGCCTTGAGAGAAGGTTGGGACAACCCCAATGTTTTCATATTGTGCATGCTCAAGCACAGCGACAACACGATCTCGCGCCGCCAGGAAGTTGGCCGGGGGTTGCGGATTAGTGTCAACCAACATGGGGATCGCATGGACAACCCGGCAACGGTTCATGAGGTGAATATCCTAACCGTAGTCGCCAGCGAGAGCTACAAGGACTTCGTCGGGAATCTTCAGCGTGAGATCAGCGACTCCCTATCTGCACGTCCCCGCAAGGCGGACGAGGCCTACTTCACCGGAAAGGTTATCACCACCGAAACCGGAACAGTGGAAATTACCCCAGTCATGGCCAAGCAGATATACAAATATTTGCTCAAGAACGACTATACCGATGATACGGATCAGGTCGCCGAAGCCTACCACGAGGCAAAAGCCAACGGGACGCTTGTGTCACTTCCGCCCGAGCTTGCCCCTCATGCTGAACAGATTTTCGGCCTGATTGATAGCGTCTTCAGCGAGTCCCAGCTGCCCAACGTGGGTGATGACCGCAAGCCGAAGACTAATCCGCTGAATGCCAACTTCGAGAAAAAAGAGTTCAAGGCGCTCTGGAGCCGGATCAATCAGAAGGCGGTCTACCGTGTCGAATTTGATTCCAGTGAACTCATCCGAAACAGCATCCGGGCTCTGGACAAAGAGCTGCGGGTGACACCACTTCAATACACCATCCAAAGTGGCGTTCAGGGTGATCAGATAACCGATGCCCAGCTGAGAAGCGGTGACGGATTTGCGCTGACCAATACGTCGGTCGAAACCCACAATGCGTCAATCCATTCCATGGTCACCTATGACCTGCTCGGGAAAATCGCCGAAACCACCCAACTGACGAGAAAGACCGTCGCCGAGATATTGAGCGGTGTTCAGGTAGCAGTTTTTGGGCAATTCAAACAGAACCCAGAGCATTTCATTGCCGAAAGCTCACGGCTTATCAACGAGCAGAAGGCCACAATCATCATCGAGCGGCTGAGCTACGACAACATCGCCGAGACCCACGATATAGATATTTTCACAGCAGGCCAAAGCAAGCAGGACTTCACCAAAGCCAGTGAGATACTGAAGAACCATATCTACGACTACGTGATCACCGACTCCAAGGTCGAGCGGGAATTTGTGAAAGAGCTGGACACTAGCAGTGAGGTGGTCGTTTATGCGAAGCTCCCCCGAGGCTTCCTGATTCCGACCCCCGTCGGAGACTACAACCCAGACTGGGCCATTTCTTTCAAGGAAGGCTCGGTCAAGCACATCTATTTTGTCGCCGAGACCAAAGGCTCCATGTCCAGCATGGAGCTGCGGGCCATTGAGCATACGAAAATCGAATGCGCCCGTAAGTTCTTCGCGGAGATCAACCGCAAGATCGATCCTGAACACGTCAAGTACGACGTGGTGACCAGCTACGGGAAGCTGATGGAGATTGTTGGTATGGGAGGGGCAAGAGCGTGACACCTTTCAGAATAGAGATATTTTTCAGTCTGTTAACAGCATAGATCAGGAGGGGCGGCTATGAAAACATGGGGAACTCACGTTTATCGCATTGGAAACGAAGAGAACTTTGACGTTCAAGAGCCCTATGAAAGCAAAAGCATCGAGCTCCAGAAAAAGCTCATTGAGCCTTGGCTGGCGGCTGTTTTTCAGAGTGAGCACCTTGCTCTGCTACTCGGTAGCGGTTTCACAAAAGCTGTTGCGCATCAGGCCGGAACGGACGCAGCCGACATGGCTTGTGACTACGCTGGTTTCCCCCTGGACGGAAAACTGAAGGATGCCGCCCAGAAAGCCGCTGAGGCCATGGGACGCGGCGAAGCAAATATTGAGGATCAAATCCGCGCTGCCAGTGCGTTGGCCCAAGGTTTGAAAATTTTGGGAGATGATCGCCATATCGCGGTCATCTCCGCGCTTGATGCCTTGTTCAAAAAGTTTCTGAACGGTATATCCAAAACCGAACGGGATCTGAAATCAGCGGTAGAAAAATGCGTAGCAACTGAACCAGTAGATGCCGAACCTGCGACAGATGGAACAGCTGATGAAGAATCTTCAGAGAAGCTCGATCCGCTTGTCATGCTTGTCTCTTTTCTGCTTAGCTTTTCTAGCCGAACAGCGACGAGGGAGCGCCTCCATATCTTCACTACCAATTACGACCGGTTGATCGAATTTGGAGCAGACTTGGCGGGGCTGCATTTGCTTGATCGCTTCGTCGGTTGCCTTGAACCGATTTTTAGGTCTTCGCGCTTGGACATCGATATGCACTACAACCCGCCTGGCATACGTGGCGAGCCCCGCTATTTGGAGGGCGTAGTTCGTCTAAGCAAGCTTCACGGGTCATTAGATTGGGTTTACCGAAATGGCTTTGTAAGAAAAGTTGGTTTGCCATTCGGACCGCAGGATGACCATCCGGCGATTAACGACCAGCCAAGCGATACCGTGATGATTTATCCAAACTCAGCTAAGGACCGCGAGACCTCTGAATATCCCTACGTAGAACTTTTCCGAGATTATGCTGCTGCGGTCTGTCGACCGAACTCGGTACTTGTCACCTATGGCTACGGCTTTGGTGATGAGCACATTAACCGCACCATCGCCGACATGCTGACAATTCCATCGACACACATTGTCATCATTTCGTATGGCGATGAAGGCGGTCGAATCAGCTCTTTCTGTAAACAAGTGGGCAGGAAAGCACAGATATCATTGTTGATTGGGCCACACTTCGGGAACATGCCCACCCTGGTCGAAAATTATCTGCCGAAGCCTGCAATAGACCGCATTACCATTAGGCAGACCGAATTGCTTCGAAATCGAGGCTGGGAACCAGCTTCCTCCAAAAGCGGGGAGGAAGAGGCATGACCTCACCGATTTCCAAGATTTCATCCCTGACAATTGGGACGGTAGAGAGTGTTGCCCCAGATGAAATCAAGGTTTTGCTGGACATTGATTCTCCCAGAAATACCGCCCTCAACACCGGTGTCCCGACTCCCTTTCCGAGAATAAACAGTTTCGTTCTAGTGCCGAACGAATCCGGTGCGGTCGTCGGGATCGTCGTGTGGCTGGGTGTGGAAAGATCGGCCTATCCCAAACGACAAGGACTCAAGGATTTCGGCCTGATCGACTTGCCATTTCCATTGCGGAAAATGGCGGTCTGCCCGATCGGAACCCTTCTTTCGGAAAAGAATAAATGGCGGCTTGAAAGAGGCGTTCAAAGCTTCCCATCAGTTGGCGATCCAGTAATTCTACCAACAAGGAATCAAACCATTGCTATAGTTACCGGCCAAGGAAAGGACAGCCGAGTTCCGCTGGGAACCTGCCCTATCGCGTATGACGCGCCAATAGCAGTTGATCCTGACAAGCTATTTGGACGCCATCTTGCCGTTTTGGGTAACACAGGCAGTGGCAAGTCTTGCACCTTGGCGGCTTTGGTGCGGTCTGCCGTTGAATCGGCTCAAAAAGCCATCAAGAGACCCGAGATTCCGGAGGGAGCCGAGGAAGTTGAAAACGGCCAAGACAATCCAAATGCACGCTTCATAATTCTTGATCCTAATGGCGAGTATTCGAAATGTTTCCAGGACTTGGGAGCTGGCTGCAGGGTATTTCAGGTTCCACCGCTTACTAACACCGATGCAGCTGAATTCACTTTACCTGCCTGGATGTGGAATAGCTCCGAGTGGGCAGCCGTTGCCCAAGCGGCACCACGCGCCCAAAGACCGTTGTTGCAGGAAGCATTGCGCAATTTAAGGTCGAATAAGCAAATAACGCTCACCATAGAAAATCGACTGAGGGCTCGTTGCAAGTCGGTAAAGTCCTATCTATTGCAGTTTGCTGGTAGAGGTGCATCTGGCTTTCCTGGCAATAACAATTGCGGACAGCAGCTATGCCGCTTTACCGAAGATATATCATCTTACTGCTCAACTCTCGCTGGTGACATTAAAACAAGAACAGAGTGTGCAGCGGCAGCCATTAATCATGTGGTTGACAGTAGAAAATGGGCCAGCGGTGGAAAAACAGGCTTTAACGATTTTGGGGATAACGATTTAAACACTGTCGATAAGTGCATTGAAAATATCCTACAAGGATTCTCCCAGGGCGAAGATGTTGGAACGGTAAACGAAGATTCTCCACTGCCGTTTGATCCTCAGGTTTTGGCTGAGCATCTTGAATCATTGGCAATGCAAGAAGGTGGATCGGCGTCTCAATTCATCTCGACCCTGACGATGCGGATCAAAGGAATTATGTCAGATCCGAGAATGAATCGCGTTATCAACCCAGAATCTTCAGTGTCTTTAAACGATTGGCTTGATCTTCATGTCGGCTCCGATGGTGGAGCAAACGGTCCGGTGGCCGTAATAGACCTGTCCCTTGTTCCTTATGAAATTCTCCATCTTGTTATCGCCGTTTCGTCACGGTTAATACTGGAATCACTGCAGCGTTACCGAAAACACAATAATCAGAACTTACCCACCGTACTCGTTCTGGAAGAAGCGCACACATTCGTGGCAAAACGGCTTCCTCATGGCGACGATATCCCAAGTCCTGCTGATATGTGTCGAGGGATATTTGAGCGAATTGCCAGGGAGGGCCGCAAGTTCGGATTGGGGCTTGTGCTGTCATCTCAGAGGCCTTCTGAACTATCGGAAACCGTGCTGTCTCAATGCAATTCGTTCCTCCTACACCGGATCACGAATGATCGGGATCAAGAGCTGATTTCTTGCTTGGTTCCCGATAATGCACGCGGGCTGCTTCGTGAACTGCCCAGCCTACCTACACGCCATTGCATTTTGCTGGGAATTGCCTCAATGGTACCCGCGCTCGTCGAGGTGAAACACCTGGAGGATAGTCAGAGACCAGAATCCGACGATCCGGATTTCTGGAATGTCTGGACCAACGAAGAACCTCGCCCAATTAATTGGGACAAAATCACTAGCGATTGGATCGGAGCGGGAGTTGATGGCGATTCTCCGCAGGAAAGCGGGGATGCCCAATGAATCAGAAATTGCGACGGCTCAGATTGCTGCATAGCCACGGGAAAGATCCGCATCCTCCCAAGGGATAGTTCTCACAATTCCAAATTGAGGTCGGATCCAAATCGAAAACGGCCACCCAACGCTGACGGTTCTGAGAACGAGCGAATCAGCGTTATTTTGGTGGCCGTTTTCGTGTGCTTTGTCTGTCGGTCGGAGAGAATGTGAACGTTGGTATTTTATGAAGCTTTCGCTAATACAAGCGGCCAGACATTTCCGGCTCCGTTGTTTCTCAATAAGCAGGAGCAGACGGTGATCGTCCAGCGCGATATCACGTAGTCGTCGATTAGGAGGACTGGCCCCGGCAGAGGACGGTCAAGGAGGTAGAACGCTCCGTCTAGGTTTCGAGCTTGATGAATACTATTCTTCATGTAGATTTGTTTCTGTCTGACTTCATCCCTTTGGATTACGGGTAAGAATGGAAGCCCCAATCGTTCCGCCAAGCGGTGCGCAAAAGTGGCTATCGGACAGGGATAGCTTGAGGATGGAACGCAGGTAACCCATTCTGGGAAGGGATCTGGCTTCCAGTTGTCCATCAGATTATGAGACGCATCAACCAATTTATCGAGATACACTCCTGTGGTCATACATTCTTTGACAAGTCTTCCCAACCTGCCTTGACCAAGATTACTTAAAGCTCTGCCAGCTTCGCATAGATGTTGATCCTGAATATAATGGTTCCAGCTATAAACGGGCATGCCTCCGTAGGGCCAGCGTTTTCTTAATTCAAGAATGACGCTTTTTTGTTCCAAGAATTCGTCTGCATCTTCGAGGAGTGCGTGATCAATTTCTGAAGGCAATGGGGGTAACGACGGCTGAGTGATTTGATCAGGTGTATCCCCTAAGGCGCGGATGAGATATTCCATATGTTCGCCGAATCTCAGGCCGATGAATTCTTGCATTTGAAACATCTCGAACAGGCGTAAGTTCGTAAGACGTTCTGTGCGCTCCCAGAAATCTTCTGATGGCCTGGACCCCGTAATTCGCCATCTGTTCCCATCGTTGGATATCGGTTGAGGAGCCTGCAATTTCATAAAGTCCATTGCGTTCTTTAAACGTCCATAGCTGACGTTCGTTTTCGACAATATTTGATTCAAGGTCATTCCTTCCGGAGCCTGGCATAGCGCGCCGAGAATCATCTCAACCTCATGTCGAGTTGGAAAGGCGGAATCGATAAAATTGTTGATTATAGATGAGTCGTCCTCTCCGCCCAGGAGGATTCCATACGCGGCTTCGAGATTTCGGCCGGCCCTGCCAACCTGCTGGTAATATGCGACCACAGACCCCGGCACTTGATAGTGGATGACAAATGCCAAGTCTGGCTTGTCATACCCCATGCCCAGTGCTGTTGTCGCGACCAACGCCTTAACTTTGTTGTGAAGAAGCGCGTTTTCGAGGTCTGGTCTTTCCGAACCGCTTTGTCCCGTATAGGCTTCAACATTGTGGCCTTTTCCCTTGAGCCAGTTTGTGACCTCTTCTGCGTCCTTAATTGTCAAGACGTATATGATGCCGCTCCCGGTGAACTTGTCAAGATGCGTGGCCAGCCAGGCTAGTCGTTCGGCTTTGCTTAGAGGGTAAATAACCTGCAGGGTTAGGCCTGGTCGATCGAGACCCCCTCGTATGATTTTTAGATCTTCCCCCAGTACTGACTGGATGTCCTCCATGACACGCGTGTTTGCTGTTGCTGTCGTAGCGAGAAGCTTGATGGACTTGGGCATCGAATTGATTACTCGTTGGATCAGCCTGTAATGGGGACGAAAATCGTGCCCCCAATCAGAAATGCAGTGTGCTTCGTCGATTACCAGCAGGGAGACTTGCTCAAGAATAGTGGATAGGATTTTTTCGCAAAATTCTTGATTTCCGAGTCGTTCAGGCGAAATGGCTAGAATGTCGAGTTCTCCTGTCAGGATTTGTCGTTCAATATTCGACCACTCCTCCTTGTTACCTGAATTCAAAGTTGCAGCTCTAAGGCCCATGCGTTGAGCTGCCTCGATTTGATTTCTCATCAACGCCATCAAAGGGGATATGAGAAGTGTAAGTCCTTTTCCCATTTGACGTAGCAACTCCGTCGTTATGAAATAAACCGCGCTTTTTCCCCACCCTGTCCTCTGTACGACAAGAAGTGGGGCATTGCCTTCGATGAGCATACGAATTGCTTCTTCTTGGCCTTCTTTGAATCGGGCACTATCATGGCCACTGCACTGACGAAGTAATTTTAAACCCAGTTCTGATGAATATTTCATTTTATATCAACCTGTTGTTGTGGTTGCATTGGTGTTGGTCCACGTGCGTTTTTTGTCATTGTCGGCGCAGAAAGGACAATCTGTGCCGACGATGACAGTGCTGGAGTGAGCTAGGTGGTGGGGCTTTGCAACGGACGCGAAAAACTCAACCTGCCCTGTTTTGCTCGTTAGAAGCCAGTCGAGCCATCATTCTCGTCCTTGAGCGAGGATATGAGGTTTTTTGCCTCGCCAACCGACAGTTCAGGGATGTCCTTTTGGAGTCTCTCTCGAACTAGGTTTTCGGGTGATATCCCCAATTTTTTTGCGATGAAATTGATGTAGCCAATCTGTTTTTGTGTTGCAGGCGGGCTTGGTGCCGGGATGGCCTTTTGGTGATTTTGTATGCCTCCCGAATTGACCACTATGAAATCGGCCTCGATAATGTTGCCGTTTTCTTTGGCTCCTCCCTCTGGGTCGTTAAGCGCACTTGAGATATTGAAAGCATCGGATATTACCCGTCCTTTTGCTCGGGTAGAGGCGATTCTGATAAAACTATTTTTTGCGGTCCCTGGAGAGTTTGAGGGTGATGCGTCTCCGATGTCGGTAAAGACTTGTCCGGCGGAAGTTTGAAGCGTGGCTTGACAGATTGCAGTATTGTCGTTTGTCGAATTTGGAAGCTGAATCAATGTCACTATAAGGCTTTGAATTCCAATCTGATGACCGTAATCAAGCATCGTATCGTAATTCAAAAATCTGTTTCCTCTGATCTCAATAATACCTTTTTCGCGAATCACTGGTTTTTTCTTGATGTCATTAGGCATCATTGTTGCTCCTTTAGTCGGTTTATAAATAAAAATAATCCAGACAGTAAATCTCTACTGAATGGCTAATTTTCCTCTTTGAATGAGGCTATAATTGCAGTAAATTAGAGGCGATTTGGGAGGAAATATCGGAGGGTGAGAGTCGGGGGCTGTGTATGATAACCTTCTAGACTAACATGCTTTTTTGTGTGGAATTCGCGTTGATCCGGATCTCCATGCACCTTTTTGATTTCCTTCCTTGCCGCGAATTTTCGCCAAGTAGCTTGCTTGGTAGTACATGAGGTTTTCCTGCCGGAGTCTTTCGGCCTCGGACCTGTCGCTGCGGTACATTATTCCATTCTCCTGCTTTTTCCCATCAGGAGTTTTGTCGCAATAGTGAACAAGGCCTGTGGGGTCGATCCCAAGCACTAAACCCCATTGCCATTCCGCCATTTTCACAATTTCGTACCAATGTTGTACAGCATTTCCATTTAGAAGGACGAGGTGATGAAAATGTGGCACTTGGCTGGTGTGTAGTTCTCTAGTCCAGACGAGGCGCGGATCCAACGAATGGCCGCTGGGTATCACTTTGCGCAGCAGACTTCTTTTGAAGTAGAAATTAAATATCTGAATATGTTCATATTGAGGAATTATCCCACCGTCTCTCGGATAGGTGAGATCAAATCTGATCTGAATGACCTTTGAATGAGATTGTTTCATATTCTCTAAACATGTATGATAGTTATTGAGAATGTGAATAAAGCAGCCATATCCTTTTTCTTTGTTGGTGTTGATCGTATATCCTTTGTAGATATTTTCATATGTTACTTCCATTTGTATCTCCTTATTGTTTAATTATTGATTATTTATAATTACTATTGTTTATTTATTATTAATAATAATTAAGTATTTTTTATTTATTAATAATTGGTATTACAATAATACCTAGATAAAAAATTTGTTTTACTTATTTACTTAATTGAATAAGTATATTTAAAATTCGTAGTTTTAGTTTTGTCTAATGCATAAAATTGTTGGTTAAATATTTTTTTACAAGCAAATAATTTTTTTATTTAATTTTAATACATATTAAATTATTAGTGAGTAAAAAAATTAATCAAAAAATTATTTAAAAGATGATAAATTGAAACTTTGATATGAATGAATTTAATATTATGAAGATAGAGAGAATGTTATTTAATTTTAAATGATTTAATATGGCGTATTATTTCGGAATGAAGTATTATCATGAAAGAATGTTTGAGTTTTTTTTGAATTGCAAGGAGGGGCGTCGTTGGCTCAAGCTTTGATGACAATTCGCTCGAGGTCTTCTCCAATGACGATTTGCGGGTGGCTAGGGCAGGGTAATGATGGGCGTAATTTAGGTTTCGAGATGTGCGGAGTTTTAGTTCATGGAGGGGATTTGTCTGTTAACAGGGAATGATTTTTCTAGTGAATTGAGAGAGACTTGCACTGTTGATGGTTCATTTCGAAGATTATATGCTCTTTAATAATCGTGTAAGTCATTTAATTTCAGTTATATATTACTCTTTTGAATGAGTATAAATATTCTCTCTCGCATGGTGATGTGTTGAAGAGAGGGTTGTCTACAAAGGAGTAACTATGCACCATCAAGATTACTGTTCGTCAGAAACGTCCAAGCTCGCCAAGGCTCTGATCTTGGTCCAACGCACTTTACAGCCTGCGACCAAGGACCGCCTCAATCCTTTCACCCATTCCAACTACGCCACCTTGAACAGCGTCATGGATTCCTGCCGTGAAGCACTGCTCACCAACGGTATTTGGCTCACCCAGTATCCAGTCCCCTCTGAGCCTGGCCATCTCGGGCTTGTGACCAAGCTTGTCCATGCCGAATCGGGACAGTGGCAGTCTTCGCACGCGGTTGTCCCCTTGCCGAAGAATGATCCCCAGGGCCTTGGCATCGCCATGACCTACATCCGGCGCTACTCCATTTCCGCCATGCTCGGCATCGTGACCGAGGAAGACACAGACGGAAACCTGCCCAAGGATTCAGGCAAGAGCGGTCCACGTCAGAAAAGGGCTCCTGCGATACAAGAGCCTGGAGATTCTCCCCATCCTTCCAGTCGAACACAGCCAACCCAACTCCCAAAACTCGACGGCATTACCTACCAGGAGATCACCGCTACGGATGGTCAGGTGTGCATCGTCGCCACCGGTAACACCCAGGCCAAAAAGGAACTCTTGGCCGGGGCCGGGTTCAAATGGAATCCTCAGCGGAAAATGTGGTGGAAATATGCGCAAGCATCATGAAAATTCGGACACAAAACATAAGCGAAGGCTGCTCCAATCGGGCAGCCTTCGTCATTTTGGAGGGTAGGAATGTCGGCACACACTCATGAGGAGAGGGCTCAAGGGCTCATGTCGCTCTTAGCCAGGGGGCTTGTGGAAACGTCGGCTCAAAGAACCGCGTCATCATTGGGGGATCGGAGCCGGTACATCGGCATGTCGGATATTGGGTGTACTCTGGAGTGCCCAAGGGCAGCGGTCGGACGCAAGCTTTTCGGGAGCAGCGCCGAGCTGCAAGCGAATCCGGATGGCCTTTCGGCGATGCTCAGCAAACAACTTCGTCTGCAGCGGGGGCATTGGTTCGAGGCTGGCGTTTCCCATGTCTTTCGAAACCAGGGTCTTCCCGTGATCGAGCAACTGGAAATTCAAGCCACCCATAACCAAGTGCCGATTAAGGCCCATTTGGACTTCACGTTTGTAAGCGCAGTAGGACAACCCACAGTTCGGATTCTGGAACTAAAAAGCTGCGAGAATATTCCGTCAACGCTGTATTCTTCCTACGAAACTCAGGTCTATGGTCAAGTCGGCCTCCTGCGCGCACTTTGGAATCAACCAGCTTTTGGCGTGCATGGAGAGCCGGGAGCAGCGGAATGTTCCGGGCGCACGTTTCCGGAGATTTGCCTGGAGAGGCTTGGGGTAGAAATACCATCGGATGCATCTCTCGTGGATATCGAGGCATGGGTGCTTTGTTTGTCCATGTCGGAGGCTAAGGCATTTGGTCCATACCTGCCGGATAAATCCATGATGGGTCTTTGCCTGCAAACGGCGCTTGAACTTTGGACGCTCACTGATGAGATACGGTCAAACGGTGGCGATATTTTCGACGTGCCCACGGCCAAGGGTTTCCATGCTCTGTGCTCGTGGTGCGAATTCAATGCGGATTGTCCGAAATTTGAAGGTGTAGACCAGCCGCAATGGCGTCCTGATCTGGAAAGACTGGCAAAGCTCAAGGGCAAACTGGATCGGTTGGATGTGGAAATATCTGAAATCGAGGAAGGGCTCAAAACAGCCTACAGGCTCTCCGATGTCAGCGGCAACTGGATTACTGTCGATAATCAGCGTTTCCGGGTGTCGTTCCAATCCGGACGGCGCACCCTGAACCGGGAGCAACTCCGGTGGGAACTTGCCGCCGTAATGGGAGAGGACAAGGCAGAGGCCCTGCTTGCTCGCTGCGAATCGGAGGGAAAGCCCTTTGAACGTTTGATGGTCAGCAAAATCAACATGAAAAAGGGAGGCTGAAATGGGATATAGTTCTCGTGTCGGGATCTGCATATCGCAGGACACGGCCATCCAGTTGGAGGCAAAAATCAGACTGCTTCGCCAGCCTCTGCAAGCGGAAGTCACCAGCCTTTTCGAAGACGCCGATGTCAAAAAGCAAGATGACGGGTGCCGGGCCTGGTACTGGGATGGTTTCAAATGGTACTCAAGTGATTCTGGTGTCGCGTTTCTGGAAGGATACCTCGATGATCTGGAATGGGATCAGTTCCTTTATATCCGTGTTGGGGAAGAGCTCGACGATGTCGATTACAGGGGCGGGTTATGGGACAACCCCTTTGGGATGTGCCTGACCAGAGCCATCGAATTTAACGAGGATTAACAACCCACTACAACAAATCTATCCCGACTTCCCTTCACTGGGAGGCCGGGATTTTCTATTTTCTAGGAGGAAATAAACATGGCCAATACGATTCACGAGGAATTTACGAAATTGCAGCCTGTCGATCTGGACGCCGGCAACGTCTTCAGCGGCAGCCCATCAGGCAGGATGATCAAAGGTTTTGCAACCCCTTGCTCCTACACTCCAACTCCCGATCCCGAGTACATATTCCATGAAACCAGCCGCGACATAGTTGTCTGGCTCATGAGCATATCCGACCCCTTGTATGTTTTCGGTCCCACTGGTTCAGGAAAAACAAGTGCCATCAAGCAGCTCGCCGCAAGGCTGAACTATCCCGTCTTCGAGATCACAGGGCACAGTCGCCTGGAGTGCCCCGACTTGGTGGGGCACCTGTCCGTTCGAAACGGCAGCATGGAATTCGAGTACGGTCCTCTGGCCTTGGCCATGAAGTACGGCGGATTGTTTCTCCTCAATGAAATCGACCTGCTCGAACCGGCTACAGCCACAGGCCTCAATGGCGTTCTTGATGGAGAGGCGCTTTGCATTGCCGAAAATGGGGGAGAGCTCATCATCCCGCACCCAATGTTTCGTTTCGCGTCCACAGCCAATACCAACGGTGGATCCGATGAAACCGGATTATACCAAGGCACACTCAGACAGAACCTCGCATTTCTTGATCGCTTCTGGCTATGTGAGATGGGCTACCCTGCACGGGACGCAGAAGAGAGACTTTTAGGCGGATGCTGCCCAAAACTCCCTGAAGCTGTCCGCAAAAAGATGGTCGAGTACGCAAACGAGGTCCGCAGGCTCTTCATGGGCGAAGCTGGTGCGGGTATCGCTAACAGCATCGAGATCACGTTTTCGACCCGAACGCTGCTGCGTTGGGCGGACCTTACGGTGCGATTTCAGCCGCTTTCTCGTCAGGGCATTCAGCCTGTGACCTATGCCCTGGATCGGGCCTTGGGATTTCGCGCTACGAGGGAAACCCGCGCCATGCTCCATGAACTTGCACAGCGAATTTTCCCGCAGTCCATGGGGGAGTAGGTGGGAGTGCAACTGCTGATGCTAATACAGATGCGAGCACTCCTGATGATATGACCAAAGTGCGCATGGCCCTGACCACGGTTCTTATGGCTATGTCCGCAAACCCGTCCTTCCTGTCGACCTGTCCTAACTCTCCATTCGTTCTCCTGGAAAAATCTACGCCCCATGGCGGTAAGTTTTGGAAAGCCGTGGCTCATCCAAACGGCCTGGCCATGCAATGGGGACGGCTCAACACCGCTGGTCAAGGCCGGGTCCTAGACCTTTCCAGATGCGCTCAAGGCAACCCGGTGCAGGAGATGATGAATAGGGCGCTTGCGAAGATCAACGAAGGATACGGGCTTTGCTCGGTCATGCCCTGAAAAACGAAACAACAAACCCATGAGGGTGTATCTATGGAATTAGCTCAACTTGATTTCCCTTTTTGCCAGTCCATCGAGCTGGCAAAACAAATCCCCACGACCGGATTTCGCTACCACTGGAAAGCCGAAGCCGATTCATTTGGCCTGACCATCCGCATCTGGCTTGGAGATACCGAAGGTGTGCCATTTCAGACATGCATCACCCGCACTATCAAGAGCCAAGAGTGCAAGAACGAAAGTCCCATCCAGGAGATGTGGCGTAGGGTGCTGGAAAAAATAGACCGGCAGGATTTCATCATCGTGAACGGAAATTAGGGCGCCACACCAGGCGCTCTTTTCATTTTAAGGAGAAGAAAATGAACACGCAAACCGACATCAAGGTCTTGGACAATATCCTCGCCCTGCACCTTGAGGTGAATATTTGGACCGCACGCAAGAAATTAAGCCCGGAGGATTTTGACGGAGCGACACTGCCTCCTGATGACCTTGCTTCCCTGGGCAGCAAGCGGATCTGTGATCCGGAAGACTTGCGGGTGTTCGGAACGCTCAAAGCCAGAGCCGTCAGCCTGCTGGACCGACATGGTGTTCGGTTCCTTGGCGGTTGGGCTATCCCTGAGAATCAGGCAGACGCGATCGTGACCGAACTTGAGCAAATCCTGCACGACTTCAACGCAGCCAAAGAGGATTTCCTGGCCCGCTATGACGAATCCGTGCGCGAATGGATCGCCAAGCATCCGGGCTGGGAACAGATAATAGCCGATTCGACCGTCAGCGGCGATTATGTCCGAAGCCGTATGGGGTTTATCTGGAAGTTTTTCCGTATCGTCCCGCCTGATCCGGCTGACCCGGTAATGGAAGGGCTCAAGGACGAGGTGGCAAGCTTGGGACAAACCCTGTTCGGCGAAGTGTCTAAAGCAGCAACCGAAGCCTGGCACAAATGTTTTGCCGGGAAGACGGAAATCACCCGCAAA